>Ga0164292_10000997_pt1 | contig 22464 bp, 29 predicted proteins | sample GEODES117metaG_FD_111486 | JGI IMG/M metagenome (GOLD analysis project Ga0164292, IMG submission 111486) | Eutrophic lake water microbial communities from Lake Mendota, Wisconsin, USA - GEODES117 metaG | ecosystem: Environmental > Aquatic > Freshwater > Lake | place: USA: Lake Mendota...
TACCGCTGAGCTACAAGGGCATGTGGAAGGTGGGCCGGGTTGGATTTGAACCAACGTAGGCAGAGCCAGCGGATTTACAGTCCGCCCCCATTAACCACTCGGGCACCGACCCGAACCACACCACGAGACCTTACCAGCCGGTGGGGAAGACCTATCAGCCGGTGGGGAAGCCCTTGACGAGACTTGAACTCGTGACCTCTCCCTTACCAAGGGAGTGCTCTACCGCTGAGCTACAAGGGCGGTTGGAAGGTGGGCCGGGTTGGATTTGAACCAACGTAGGCAGAGCCAGCGGATTTACAGTCCGCCCCCATTAACCACTCGGGCACCGACCCGATCCAACGTCAGGACCTTATCAGCCCTTCGCACCCGCCTGTTTCCCGATGCAACTGCTCGTGCTCCACGGTCCCAACCTCAACCTGCTGGGGTCCCGGGAGCCCGGCCTCTACGGCACCAGCACCCTGGCCGACATCGATGCGGCTCTGGGGGCCCAGGCCGCCGCACTCGGGGTGGGCCTCCAGACCTTCCAGAGCAACCACGAAGGGGCCCTGGTGGATCGCATCCACGAAGCTCGCGGCCAGGTACAGGGCATCCTGATCAATGCTGCGGCCTATACCCATACCTCCGTGGCCCTTCGCGATGCCCTGTTGGCCGTGGCCCTTCCTTTTGTGGAACTGCATCTGAGCAACACCCATGCCCGGGAGCCCTTCCGGCACCATTCCACCCTGGCCGATAAGGCGCTGGGTGTGATCTGCGGTTTCGGCCCCGACAGCTATCGCCTTGCCCTGGATGGGCTGGTGGCCCATCTGCGGGCCCAGGCCTGAACGGAGATGTCGTCCGTGTCGTCCCCGGAGATGCCCCAGGGAGCTCCCTCTATCCCCTCCGGCCGCGTGCGCTGGCTGGCGGCTGCCAGCAGTGATGCCTGGCTGCGGCAGGCCATCGCCCATCCGGAGCTGCTGCTGATCGACCATGCCCACTGCGAGCGCAAGGCCGCCGGGGCGGCCCTGCAGCTGATGTTCCGCTATCCCTCCGACGGCGCCCTGGCGGCCGTGCTCAGCCCCCTGGCCAGGGAAGAGCTGGAGCATTTCGAGCTGGTGCAGGCCCTGCTTGAGCGGCGGGGCATTCCCCTGCGCCCCCTCGCCGCTCCCCCCTATGGGGCGGGTCTGGCCAGCCAGGTGCGCCGCCAGGAGCCCGAGCGGATGCTCGACAGCTTTCTGGTGGCCGGCCTGATCGAAGCACGAAGTCATGAGCGGATGGCTCTGCTGGCCGGCCACAGCCCGGATCCGGAACTTCGGGCGCTCTATGGCGATCTGCTGGCCAGTGAGGCACGCCACTTCGGTCTGTACTGGGTGCTGTGCGAACGGCGCTGGCCCCGGCAGCTGGTGGTTGAGCGGCTCGAACAGCTCGCGCAGGTGGAAGCGGAGCTGCTGGCCGAGCTCCATCCCGAGCCGCGCATGCACAGCTAGGGGACAGGGGTCAGGCGGCGGAGGTCATCACGCAGCGGCCAGCAGATCGTCGAGCAGGGGATAGTGCTCGGCGATCGGATCGCCGGTGAAGCGGGCCACCCAGCCTTCCGGGTTGTGGAAAAAGCGCAAGGCGCAGAACCTCGGCTCCGCCCCCATGTCAAACCAGTGGCGGGTGCCGGCGGGCACGCTGATCCAGTCGTTGCGTTCGCACACCAGCTGCAGCACCTCGTCCTCGATGTGGAGACAGAACAGGCCGCGGCCCTCCACGAAGAAGCGGACTTCGTCTTCGCTGTGGATGTGTTCGGCCAGAAACTTCTGGCGCAGGGCCTCCCGGTCGGGATGGTCCGGGGTGAGGCGGATCGCATCCACGGTGGGGTACCCACCCTCCGCCTGAACGCGCGCGATTTCCTCGTGGTAAGCCTCTAGAATCCGCTCGGCCGGGGCCCCTTCCGGCAGTTCGGCATGGGCGGGCCAGCGTTCGAAGTGCAGGCCCCGCCTGGAGAGTTCGAGGCTGATTTCCGCAGGATCGCCGGTCAGCCTGGAGGGCGAGGCGGTGGCTCCAGGGGTGTGGATGGCGAGAAGGCTCATGGCGGCGGGCGTTGACTCCACAATCCGCACCCTAGAAAGACCTGCCCCCTGCCGCCCGTGACCGGCGGAACGCTTTCCCTTTGACCCCTTCCTCCCCTTCCGGCTTCGCGTCGTTCCCCGGCTCCGGCCCTGCCCCGGGCCCCCCGGAGCCGGGGGCAGCCGGTCTGACGCTGGTGGGGGTGGGGCCCGGCGATCCGGATTGGCTCACCGTGGCGGCGGTGCGGGTGATCCAGGCGGCCCAGGTGGTGGCCTATCCCGTGGCCCGGGAAGGAGGCGAGGGCATGGCTGCCGCGATCGCGGCGCCATGGATCGCCTCCGGGCAGCGGCGTCTGCCCCTGGTGTTCCCGATGGTCCCGGAGGCGGAACCCAGACGCAGGGCCTGGTGGCAGGCGGCGGACCAACTGGCGGCGGAGGTGGCGGCCGGCCGATCGGTGGTGCTGCTGTGCGAGGGGGATGTGTCCCTGTTCGCCACCAGCAGTTACGTGCTGCTGGCCCTGCGTCGCCGCCACCCGACCCTGCCGGTACGCCTTGTGCCGGGGATCAGTGCGGTGGCCGCGGCAGCCGCCGCCGCTGCCTGGCCCCTGGCGCTCCAGCAGGAAAGCCTGCTGATCCGTCCCACCCCCGAAACACCCGAAGCGCTGGAGCGGCTGCTGGATCTGGCGGCAGCGGAGGGCATGGTGGTGGCCCTGCTCAAGCTCGGCCATCGCTGGAGCTGGGTTCGCCCCCTGCTGGAGCGGCGGGGTCTGCTCGCCGATGCCCTGTTCGCCCGCCGGATCGGCTGGCCGGACCAGCAGCTGGCCGCCGCCCACACGGTGGCCGCAGCGGAATCTCCCTATTTCTCCTTGCTGCTCGTGCGTCTGGGGTGGCCCGCGGTGCTTCCATGAGCCGAATCCGCCGATCCTTCACGGCCCGATGATCGCAAGCCCTGGGGCGATGACTGCCGCCGACTGGTGGGCCCTGCTCCACCCCGTGCTGATGGTTCTTTTCGTCTATCCGGTGGTGGGGGCGACGATCCGGCTCGGGATCCTGGTGCGGGAGCATCGGCTGGGGATCACCCAGCAGCCGGCCCTGGTGCCGGTGGAGCATGCCGACCACGGCCGCTGGGTCACCAGCGGCTCGGTGGTGGCGGTGCTGATCGCCCTGGGATGGAGCTTCGCGGTGGCAGGCCTTCCCTTCAGCCGCTGGCTGTTGCTGCTGCCGGTGGTCGCCGCCTGCCTGGGCAGTTGTGTCGCCCTCTGGTGGGTGCGCCATCCGGCGTTGCGGGCTACTTTCGCGCTGCTCTGCTGGTTTTCGATGCTGGCCCTGGGGCTGCAGCCCGAGGTGTGGCGCCTGGATGACAACCCGCTCCACGGCGCTTTCTGGAGTTCCCATTTCTGGAGCGGCTGGTTGCTGTGTGGTCTGTTGCTGTTTGCCATGGCGGCCAGACCCCAGATCGTCGCTTCCCTGAGCCTGCGGCGCCTGCACGTGAAGGCGGCGTTCCTGGTGGCGGTGTTGCTGGCGGTCCAGGCGATCACCGGCAGCCGCGACCTGCTGCAGATGGCAAGCGGCGGTTAGGACGCCACCGTCGAGGCCGCCCTCTCCAGCAGATCCAGGGCCTCGGCGGGGGTGGGAGCCCTCATCAGCTCGTGGCGGAGCTGGGGGGCGCCCGCAAAGCCCTGACAGGTCCAGCTCATGTGCTTGCGGGCGATCAGCAGGCCGTGGTCTCCTCGGGCTTCCAGCAACGCCTGCAGCTGCTCCGTGGCCAGCTGGATGCGTTCGAGGGCTCCGGGGGTGGCGGGCACCGCCGCCCCCCGCAGGGCGGCATCGATCTGCCCCACCAGCCAGGGGGCTCCCATGGTGCCCCGCCCCACCATCACCCCATCGGCCCCCGTGACCGCCAGGCAGCGGAGGGCATCGTCCGGGCTGTTCACATCGCCGTTGGCGACCACGGGGATCGTCAGGTCCCGTTTCACGGCAGCGATGGCGGGCCAGTCGGCGCGGCCGCGGAAGCCCTGGGCGCGGGTGCGGCCATGCAGGGTCAGCAGCTGGGCTCCGGCGGCCTCCAGGCGTCGGCACCAGGCCACCGCCGTGGCTTCCGTGTCGGCGTCGGTGTCGGCATCGCACCAGCCAAGGCGGGTCTTGACCGTCACCGGCACGCCCACGGCGGCGGCCACGCTTTCCACGATCCGGGCGGCCAGATCCGGGTCGCGGATCAGGCCGCTGCCCCCACCCTTGCGCGCGATCTTGCGCACCGGGCAGCCCATGTTGATGTCGATCAGGAAGGCGCCGGCTGCCTCGGCCCTGCGGGCGGCCTCCGCCATCGCGGCGGGGCGGTGATCGAACAGCTGCACGCCGATCGGCCCACTCTCGCGGCTGAGCTCCTCCACCTTGATCCGCCCGAAGCCCAGCTCGAGGCTGGTGGCGTTGACCATTTCCGTGAACAACAGGGCCTCCGGGGCCCAGCGGCGCACCAGGCCCCGGAAGATCCGATCACTCACCCCGGCCAGGGGTGATTGCAGCACCCGACAGCGCAGCCGGCGGGGGGTGCCGTTGCCCTGCAGCTGCAGTTCGGAGGAGAGGGGGAGCGTCAGGGGGAGGCTGAGCAATCTGGCGCCATTCTGGGGCGGACTTCAGGCCGTTCTCTGCCGTGTCCGCCGCCCCCGCCCCCGCTGCCTTCCCCCTCAGCCGAGCGCTGCTGGAGGCAGTACTGGCGGACCGCATCAGCGACCGCTTCGTGGCGGAGCTGGTCTGGCAGCGTCTCGGCTACCAGCCCGGCCCGGTCTGGCGGGCCGGGCCGGAAACCCCGGCGGCCTGGGCGGAGGCCTTCCCTGAGGCGCCCCAGCTGATCGCCGAACGGCCCGCCAGCGTGCGCCTCACCCGCTCGATTCCAGCGGTCTATAAGCAGTTGCTCAAGGAGCAGCTCGGGTTCGGCGGGTATCGCATCGGGGAGCTCTATCCGCGCCGGACTCGGCGGGCCACGGCGGCGAACTGGCTGCTGGCTGATCTGGCGCAGCGGGGGGAGCTCCTGCCCGACGAGGGGCCCCTGCCGGAGTTGCTCGAGCCGCCCGTGGATCCGGTGGTGGGGCACCCGGGCGATCCGCCGGTGGGGTGAGCGGTGGGGTGATCCGGCTCTAGCCGTCGCAGGCCTGGCTGTAGGGTCGAGCCAGGACTTGCGTAGAAGGGATAAGGCGTTTTGGCGCTGCCAGTCATTGCCATCATCGGCCGCCCCAACGTGGGCAAATCCACCCTCGTTAACCGGTTGTGCGGCAGTCGGGAGGCGATCGTCCACGATCAACCGGGCGTGACCCGCGATCGCACCTACCAGGAGGGGTTCTGGGCTGATCGCACGTTCCGGGTGGTTGATACCGGTGGTCTCGTCTTTGATGACGACAGCGAATTTCTGCCGGAGATCCGCGAGCAAGCCAATCTCGCCCTGGCCGAGGCGGCGGTGGCCCTGGTGATCGTGGATGGCCAGCAGGGGCTGACCGCGGCTGATCAGTCGATCGCCGAATGGTTGCGGGGGCAGGGCGTGCCGGTGCTTCTGGCTGTCAACAAATGTGAGTCGCCCGATCAGGGCCTGGCGATGGCGGCCGAGTTCTGGACCCTCGGGCTGGGGGAGCCTTTCCCGATCTCCGCCATCCATGGAGCCGGCACTGGCGATCTCCTCGACAAGGTGGTGAGCTTTCTGCCGGAAACACCGGAGCAGGAACAGGAGGAGCCCATCCAGCTGGCGATCATCGGCCGGCCCAACGTGGGCAAATCCAGTCTTCTCAATGCGATCTGCGGTGAAAATCGGGCAATCGTCTCCCCGATCCGGGGCACCACCCGCGACACGATCGACACCACGATCGAGCGGGAAGGCCACACCTGGAAACTGCTCGACACGGCCGGAATCCGCCGTCGTCGCAGTGTGGATTACGGCCCGGAGTTCTTCGGCATCAATCGCAGTTTCAAGGCGATCGAGCGCTCCGATGTCTGTGTGCTGGTGATCGATGCCCTCGACGGGGTGACCGAACAGGATCAGCGCCTGGCTGGACGGATCGAGGAGGACGGCCGCGCCTGCGTGGTGGTTGTGAACAAGTGGGACGCGATCGAGAAGGACAGCCACACCCTGCCGGCGATGGAAAAGGAGCTGCGGGCCAAGCTTTACTTCCTCGACTGGGCTCCGATGCTGTTCACTTCGGCCCTCTCGGGGCAGAGGGTGGCCGCGATCTTCCCGCTCGCCAAGCTTTCGGTCGAACAGCATCGCCGGCGGGTCAGCACCTCCGTGGTCAATGAGGTGCTGCAGGAAGCCCTGCGTTGGCGCTCTCCGCCCACCACCCGCGGAGGCCGTCAGGGCCGCCTTTACTACGGCACCCAGGTGGCCAGCCGGCCGCCCAGCTTCACTCTGTTCGTCAACGAACCCCGATTGTTCGGCGAGACCTACCGCCGCTATGTGGAGCGTCAGATCCGGGAGGGTCTGGGCTTTGAAGGCTCCCCGATCCGACTGTTCTGGCGGGGCAAGCAGCAGCGAGATGCGGACAAGGATCTGGCCCGTCAGCAGTCCCGGGGGCGCTGAGGAGGGCGCATGGACTGGCTGCGGCAGCTGCCGATCGGGCAGTACGTCGATCAAGGTGGCAGTTGGCTGAGGCGGCTGGATCCGCGCCTCAAGCTTGCCTGGACCCTCGCCTTTCTGGTCACCCCCGTGCTCGCCGGTCCGCTCTGGCGCCTTGCTCTGGTGGCCCTGCTGCTGCTGATCACCCTGGGCAGTGGTCTTCCCCTGAGGATCTGGCGCAGCAGCCTGCCGCTCCTTCTGGGGCTGGCCCTGCTGGTGGGGCTTCTGGGGGCGATGCTGCCTGCCTCTTCCACGCCGCCGGCGACTCTCCAGAGGCCCCCGGGGGAGCTGCGCCTGGTGCCGGGTTCCGGGGCCACCGACGGGGGGGAGCGGGCAGGGCTGCCCTGGGAGCTGTGGCGGTGGGGGCCGGCCCGGCTCGGTCCGCTGCCGCTTGGTCCGCTGGTGGTGACCCGCCGCTCCGCGGAGCTCGGCCTCAATGGTTCCACCTTGCTGTTCACCCTGATCCACAGCGCCAATCTGATGCTGCTCACCACTCCACCCGAGGAGTTGGTATGGGCGATCAGCTGGTTTCTGCGCCCGTTGCAGGCCCTGGGCTGGCCGGTGGAGCGACTCGGTTTCACCCTCCTCCTCTCCCTGAGATTTCTGCCGCTGGTGCAGGAAGAACTGCAGAATCTGTTGCGTTCCATTGCAACTCGCGCGGTTAACCTGCGTGAACTCGGCTGGAAAACGGGGCTCGCCCTCGTCCTGGCTCTGGGGGAGAGGTTGCTGGCGAATGTGCTGCTCCGTTCCGAGCAGGGGGCCGAAGCGCTCCTCGCCAGAGGCGGTCAGTGGATGCCTCCGGACCGATTGCACCAGCCTTCAGGATCGGCCCCTGCCCTGAACCTGGGGGCGGCATTGGCCCTGATGCTGTTGCTCGGCCTTCGCTTCACCCTCGGGGGACGCTGAGCCGAAGCTGATTCAGGCCGGTGACCTTTAATGGCCCCAGCCAGAATGGCCTCGTGAGCGCAGAGCGTTATCTCAATCACCCCACCTTCGGGATGCTCTACCGAGTGTCGCCGGTTTCGGAGAACCGTGATCTCTACGCCACGCTCTATGCCCAGCGCATCTTCTTCCTGGTCTCGCTGCAAGCCAGGGGCGCCTTTTTTGAGGTGATTCCGCTCATGGATGCCCGCCACCACGCCGAGCAGAATCTTGCCCGTGCCCGCCGCGAAAGCCAGGAGGAGCACGCCCGCTGGCGCCAGCTCTTCGACCAGACATTTCTCTGACCATGGCTGGCTCCAGCCCGCCGGCCCGGCCAGACGGGATCGAGCAGCGCCTCACCCAGCTGCGGAGGCAACTGCCGGAACGGACCCGGCTGCTGGCGGTGAGCAAGGGGCAGCCGGCCACCGCCATCCGGGAAGCGGTGGCGCTGGGCCAGATCAGCTTCGCGGAGAGTCGGCTTCAGGAGGCCATCGCCAAGCAGGCCGAGCTGGCGGATCTCGCCCCCCTCGACTGGCACTTCATCGGTCGCCTCCAGGCGAACAAGGTCCGTGGGGTGCTGCGCCACTTCGGCACCATCCATTCGATTGACAGCCTTGCACTTGCCGAGCGACTGCAGCGGGTTGCTGCGGAGGAGGCGCTGGCCCCCGGCGTTTTTTTTCAGGTGAAGATGCGACCCGATGCGGCCAAGACCGGTTTTGAGCCATCCGAGCTCCGCAGGGAAGCGCCCCGCCTGCGGCAGCTCCATCCCCTGCGCCCTCTGGGGCTGATGACGATCGCCCCCCTGGGACTCTCCCAGGAGGAGCATCGCAGGCTGTTCCACGACTGTGCCGCCCTGGCGGGAGAGCTTGGCTTGCAGGAGCTTTCGATGGGAATGAGCGGCGATTGGCCGGAGGCGGTGGCCGAGGGCAGCACCTGGGTGCGGCTCGGCAGCGCGCTGTTCGGCGGTCGTCCGAACTGAGGTCTTGCCAGCGACGGCGTGAGACGCTATCAGGGTTCAAGCCACTGAGGTCGTCCTGTGTCGTTGTTTTCCCGCCTGCGTGCTGTCGTCTCCGGAGACGACTATCTCGATGGCGCCTACGACGACGAACTGGATTACGACACCGGTGACATCGGCGAGCCCGTTGCTTCCCCCACCTCTTCCCGCAGCAGCGGCGCCCTTGCCCTGAGCACCGATTTCGCCCCCAGCGAGGATCCTTTCGCCGGCACCAACGTGATCGGCCTGCCGGGTATCTCCAGCTCCGTGGCGGAGGTGTGCCTGATGGAGCCGCGCAGTTTCGATGAGATGCCGCGCGCCATCCAGGCCCTGCGGGAACGCAAGACCGTGATTCTCAACCTCACGATGATGGAGCCGGATCAGGCCCAGCGCGCCGTGGATTTCGTGGCGGGTGGCACCTTCGCCATTGATGGCCACCAGGAAAGGGTCGGCGAGAGCATCTTTCTGTTCGCCCCCAGCTGCGTCACCGTCACCACTGCCGGCAGCGAGGAGACGGCCTCTCCCACCGTGGTCTCCAGCCGTTCCGCCAGCCCCGTGGAGCAGCAGGATGCCGCCCCCAGCCCCGCATGGGGGCGCAGCGAATCCCTGATCTGAGCCGCTCCTGGTGACGCAGACCTTCGGTGTGGTGGGCCTGGGCCGCATGGCTCAGGCCCTGCTTTTTCCTCTGCTCGAATCCGGTCTGATTGAACGCGGCTCCGTGAGGGCTGCCGTGGCCCGGGAGGCCTCTGCCCGGCGGCTCGCCGATGCCCATGGGCTGGTGGTGAGTACCGACCCCGGGGAGGCCTGGCGGGCTCCCGTGGTGCTGCTGGCTGTGAAGCCTCAGCAGCTTGAGGCGGCCGCGGCCGCTGCTTTCGCCCCGAGGCCAGCCGGGTCCGAGCCCGTGCAGGCGGAGGAAGGTTCCCGGTTGCTGATCTCGGTGCTGGCGGGAGTCACCCTGCGCCGACTGGAGAGTCTTTTCCCCGGTTGGCAGTGCGTCAGGGCTGTGCCCAACACGCCCTGTCTGGTGCGCTCCGGTCTCACCGGCCTGGCCTGGGGGGCCAGAATCGCGCCGGAGCGGCGGGCCTGGGTGGAGCGGCTGTTCGCCCAGGTGGGAGACGTGCATGAGTTGCCGGAGACCCAGCTCGACGCCTTCCTGGCTCTCACCTCCTCCGGGCCCGCCTTCCTTGCCCTGGTGGCCGAGGCAATGGCCGATGGCGCCGTGGCCGCTGGCCTGCCCCGCGCCCTGGCCAGCCATCTGGCCCATCGCACCCTGGCGGGAACCGCGGCGCTCCTTGATCAACAGGAACTCCATCCCGGCCAGCTCAAGGACATGGTGAGCAGTCCAGGTGGCACCACGATCGCGGGACTGCGGCTGCTGGAACGGCAGGGGTTGCGCTCTGCACTGTTCGAAGCGGTTCTGGCGGCTGCGGAGCGCAGCCGCCAGCTGGGTTAGGTGTTGTCGCTCTCCCCGCTTTGCCCTTGCGGGCGCTTCTCCCCCAGTCTGGGCTCGGTTCCTGCCATCAGGCGCTGCAGGTTGGTGCGGTGACGCCAGACCACCAGCACCGTGGTCAGTAGAGCCAGGGTCAGGTAGGCCGGCCGCAGCCCGCTTTCGCCGAAGGATCCCTGCATCAGCAGCGGCAGGGCCAGGGCGGCCACCACGCTGGAGAGGGAAACGATCTTCGTCAGGCTCAACACCGTCAGGAAGATCCCGAAACAGGCAAGGCCCACCGGCCAGGTGAGCCCAAGCAGCATTCCCAGGCCGGTGGCGACAGCCTTGCCGCCTTTCCCCCCAAGCCACACCGGCCAGATGTGGCCGGCCAGGGCCGCCAGACCTGTTGCTACCACCCACCAGTCGCTGGAGGCGTCGAAGCCTTCCGGTTGGAGCACCAGCTTGGCCAGCAGCACGGCCAGCGTGCCCTTGAGCACATCGACGACAAACACAGCCAGGGCCGGACCTTTGCCCAGCACCCGCAGCACGTTGGTGGCTCCGGTGGAGCCGGAGCCCTCCTGGCGGAGATCGATGCCGGCCAGCCAGCGGCCGGCCAGCCAGCCGCTGGGAAGCGAGCCCAGCAGGTAACCGACCCCAAGGACGGCGAGATTGAGCAGGATGGGCATCAGTAGAGATCCTCTTCCTGCAGGATCTCATCGGCACCGGCCGCGAACGCCAGCCAGAGGGGGAACTGAAGGATCGGGATCTCGATGGCCCGCTCGGCGGCATCGATCACGATGAACGGCAGTTCGCCGCGTTCCTCCAGTCGATCTGCCCGTTCAATCAGGGCATCGGTGCGATCAAACAGCACGACGCCGCTGCTCGGGCCGAAGTCCTCCCGGCTGAGGCCGAGGCAATCCTGCAGCCCCCTGCGCCATTCCCCCAGGCGTTCCGGCTGGCCGGCCAGCACCAGCGTCTGGAAGCGGTCGCCGTAGAGCTCCCCGAGGATGGCCACCGCCGCCGCGGCGATCAGTACGTTGCGGCGGCGGCTGCCGCTGCTGGCCTGGGCACCCCTGCCCCCCTGGCCGAGGAACCAGTCCTCCAGCAGGGAGGCGCCGCTGGCTTCCAGGGTCCGGCGCAGCTTCCAGGGGTCGGCATAGAAATCCGGCTGGCCCTGGAACTGCAGCAGCAGCTTCCGGATCAGTTCCTCATCGTCGGCGAACAGGCCGGCGGCGGCTGGTGGGGTGGTGGGGGAGGCCGCGGCTTCGCTGGCGCGCTGCAGGTCGAGCGGGGAGGGTTGCACCACAACCGGTTGAGCCACCAGTTCGATCTGTTCCGCCGACACGGCCAGATCCTGCAGCGCGCCCACCAGATAATCCTGGAAGCCCTTGAGCCTGCGGGCGATCGCTTCCGACTTGCCGCTGAAGTTGCCCTCCACCTCCTCACGGATCCGATCCCGCTGGCGTTCCAGATCGGTGATTTCCTGATGGAGGGAAGCGCGGCGGCTCTGTAGTTCCGTGAGGGCCAGGTCGAAAAGCGCTTCCTGGCCAGCCTTGGGGCTGGTGGAGCCGGATTCGGCCGGGGTGAGGCTGTCCGGCTCGGGGGAGAAGTCGGTCATGGGGCCAGGGGGGATCACGCCAGGGGCGGCTTGAGGTGCCCGAGTCTCTGTTCGAGCTGGTTGCGCAGCATCTTCGCGTCGAACAGAACCGGCAGCAGATGGGGGCTTGCTGTTTCGCGGAAATAGAACAGCACCGGCAGGCCAGGAAAGAACAGTTTCCATTCCCGCCATTCGCTGTACGGGAACCGCCGCAGCAGCGTTTCCTGCCGCCAGACCACCAGGGCATCGTCCTGGAATTCCAGGCGCAGGATCGCCGCCTGAAGCATCAGGAACAGGCCGAACAGGGCCACCACCAGAGCGGCCCAGAGCGCCCCTGGCCAGACCCTGATCAGGGCAAGCAGCGCAAGGGCCAGGATCAGAAGGCCCACCGGCACATGGAAGCGGGGAGTGAGGCTGGTGGAGCCAGCGGGCTGGGAGGGGGCGGGAGAGGGCATCGGGAAGCAGGGGAGGGAAAGACCTAACCGAAAAGGATCTGGGTGAGCACCACGTCCACCAGCGCCACACAGATCAGGATCATCACCACGGCTCCGGTTGTGCTGGTGCCCACCTCTTTGGGCCCGCCTCGGGTGGTGAGTCCCCAGCCGCAGGCGAGCACGGCGATCAGCAGCCCGAAGACCAAGGCCTTGAGCATCATCGAAGGGACGTCCTCCGGATCCATCCAGGTGCGCACCGAGTTCCAGAACACGGCGGGGGGGATGCTGTACAGAAGGGTGCTGCTGGTCTGGCCGGACCACAGGGCCACCCAGAAAAACAGCAGACACTGCACCGGGGACATCACCACCAGGGCCAGGACCCGGGGAACCACCAGGTACTCCACCGGATCGGTGCGCAGCATCGTGATCGCGTCGATCTGCTCGGTGACCTTCATCGTGCCGAGCTGGGCGGCGTAGGCGGTGGCCACCTTGCCGGTGAGCAGGGTGGCCGTGAGCAGGGGGGCGATCTCCCGGGAAAGTCCCAGGGCCAGCAGACCCCCCACAGCTGCATTGGCTCCCTGTTTGGAGAGCTCCGCCGCCACCTGGATGTTGAAGACCGTGCCGGCGGCCAGTCCTGTGATCAGCACGATCAGAAAGCTGCCGGGTCCCGCCTCAAGCAACTCCTGCAGCAGATCATTGAGTCCGATACGTCCGCGGGCGATGGCGCTCACCGCCTGGCCTCCGATCAACAGACTGGCGCCCAGCCGCGAGAGCCAGCGGGGGCCGTTCCGTCTGGTCATGTCTCCTGCCCCAGCTGGGCGGTCCTCTCGGGCCATCGACGGATCACCACCAGGCCGAGCACCACGAGCGTCGCGGGGATCACGCCCATGCACAGCCGGATGGCCAGCAGGGCGCTGCCGGGCTGCATGATTCCGTGGGCCGCCACATAACCGCTCAGGCTCATCAGGTTGCCGAAGAAGAACAGGGCGAAGCTGATGCAGATTTTCTGGGTGAACACCATCAGGGCGCTGTAGAGACCGGCAGGTTTTTCCGGATCGGCATCGATGGCGTCCGGCAGCAGCGACCAGGGAATCAGGTAGGCGGTGGAGGCTCCGAGGCCCACCATCAAGATGGTGGCGATCAGGGCAGCCAGATGGAGCATGTTGGTGCTGGATCCAGTGGGCCCGATCGCGGGGTTGAGGGGGGAAAGCAGCATCGCCAGCAGGCATCCGCCGATCCAGAGCCAGGTGCCCCAGTGCAGCGCCTGGATGCGGCCGCGCACGGCGGAGACCCGGTTCCAGATCTGGAGCCCCACCAGGGTGCTGATCTGGAAGGGCAGCAGGATCCAGTTGCTCCAGCCTTCCGGCAGGCGCATCACCACGGGCAGGAAGATCAGGGCGGCGGTCTGCATGATCTGCAGAGCGCACCAGAGCAGCAGGTAGAGCCCCAGCACCTTCCAGAAACGGCCGTTGCCCCGCACTCGCCCCATCAGTCGCCTGGTGGTGCCGCTTTCGGCGGTGGGGCGTTGGCAGTGGCGCGCGGTCGGGGCGATGCCCCAGCCGCAGAGCAGGGTGGAGACGGTGATGATCACCCCGGAGAGGGCCCCAACTCGCAGATAGCTGGAGGCATCGCTGTGGTCTTTCAGCAGGAGGCCTCCGAGCACGATGCCCACCAGGCCGGCGGTGATCGAGCCGGTGAAGCGGGCCGTGTTCAGCCTGGTGCGCAGGCTGGTGCTGGTGGTGAGTTCGGCGGCGAGGGCGGAATAGGGGAGGTTGACGCAGGTGTACAGGCTGTTGGCCACCACCGAAATGCCCACGAAGATGGCGAACTTCACCCAGAGGCTTCCGGGTGGCAGCCACCACATCAGCGCCATGGCCACCCCCAGGGGAACGGCACTCCAGAGGATCCAGGGCAGCCGAGGCCCCCAGGCGGTGCGTGTCTTGTCGCTCATCCAGCCCACCAGGGGGTCGTTGATGGCATCCCAGAGGCGGGCCACCATCAGCACCAGCCCTGCCATCCAGGCGGGCATGCCCGCGGCTGAGGTGTAGAAGATGAACAGATAGAAGCCGATCAGCGACGCCGCCATCCCCGTGCCGGCATCCCCGAGGCCGTAGGCCACCAGCATGCGCAGCTGCTGGCCGGCGGGCAGGTCCACCGGATCGGGATGGGCAGGGGCAGGAACAGCGTGCCCGCCTGCAGCGGTGATGCGGTGGGGAGGAGGAGAAGTCAAGCCTGTCGGGCCCGGCGCAGGTCATAATGCTGCAGCTGGAGACCTGCCGGTGCTTTCACCGCTGCTCCAGGCCGGCCAGGTGCCAACCCAGGCTGGTGCATCTGTACTGATGCGGGCGTAGTTTAGTGGTAAAACCTCAGCCTTCCAAGCTGATGATGCGGGTTCGATTCCCGCCGCCCGCTTCCTGAAAATCACTAGCTTTAAACTGCTTCCGAAGCGGCGGAAGGCGGCAGGCACCTTGAGCGACGGCAGGGGTTGGACCACGCTGCTCAGCAGCGACGACCTCGATGACTGGCGGCTGCGGGTCGGCCATCTGCTGGGGCCCCACGAGATCCGGCAGGTCGATGCACCCCGGGGGATTCGCTTCCAACACCGCATCCGCAGCGCCAGCGCCGGACCGCTGCAGCTGGTGGAGTTCCGCGGTGGTGGCTCGTATGCGCTGGAGCGCATCCAGGCCCCGGGCCGGGCTGTGCTGTGGTTGCCGAGCCTGGTCGACGCCGAAGTGGCCGATCTCAACGCCGACGGCCAGCCCGAGATCTATGTGTTCGTGCAGGGGGCGGGCAGTGGCAGCTACGGCGAGCTGGTGGCCTACGCCCTCAACAACGGCCGCTCCCTCACGCCGATCACCCTGCCGGAGCTCCGTGGCCCCCTGGCCCAGGGGTGCTACCGGCTCAGGGCCGGGGAGGCCGGCTGGATCCTGCGCCCGGAGGATTGGCTGACCCTCTGAGGGCCCAGCACCGCACCCTCAGGCGTCGAGGTCGGCGTCGGCCAGAAGGGCGGGGGCGACCATCAACATCAGGCTGCGGCTCTCCATCGGGGCGCCCCCCGGCTGCCAGGCTTGCGGCCGGGCGGGCAGTTCTTCCCCAGCCGGTAGGGCGGTGTCGATCACCCGCAGCCAGCCGTTGCGGCTGGAGGGCAGGTCGAAGTGCATCGCCTTGTAGTAGGCATTCATGCCGCACCACAGCAAAGGGCCGTGGCGGGCGTCGTTGAGGCTCCAGGCCAGGCAGTGGGACCAGCTGGCCCAGTCGGGGCGGTGCAGTTCCACCCCATGCCATTCCCGCCAGCGCTGGTTTGTGTCCCCCGGACGTCTCTGGCTGAGCTCGGGCAGGGGCAACTCCGGGTTGAGCAGTCCGGCCAGCAGCCGGCGCAGGGTGATCAGCCGGCGCAGGAATCTGCGCAGGTCCTGATCGCCCGCATCAGGCTGCCAGTGCATCCAGCCCAGGGGATTGTTCTGGCACCAGGTGTTGTTGTTGCCCCCCTGGCTGCGCCGCACCTCATCTCCCATCAACAGCATCGGCACCCCTGGGGCCAGCAGCAGAGAGGCCAGCAGATTGCGCATCTGCCGATCACGCAGGCTGAGGACCGCAGGGTCCGAACTCGGCCCTTCCACGCCGTGGTTCCAGCTGTTGTTGTGGTTGTCGCCGTCCCGGTCGCCCTCGCCGTTGGCCAGGTTGTGCTTGCGGTCATAACTCACCAGATCGGCCAGCGTGAAGCCGTCATGGGCCGTGAGGAGGGTGATCGTGCGGCCCAGGGGCGCGGACTGTCCACCGAAGAGATCGGGATTGCCTGCAAGCCGTTGCCCCAGGTTCCAGACGCTCTTGTCGTCGCCTTTCCAGAACCGCCGCACATCGTCCCGGAAGCGGCCATTCCAGCTGGCGACCCTGCGGGCAGGGAAATCGGCCAGGCGGTAGAGCCCGCCGCAATCCCAGGGTTCGCTGATCAGTTTGAGGTCGCTGAGGTCAGGGTCCGCCTCCATCTCCTCGAACAGGGGCGGGGTGTCGAGGGGCTGGAGTTCCTCGCCACGGCTGAGGGCGATGCCGAGGTCGAACCGGAATCCATCGATGCCCAGCTCCACGGCCCAGCAGCGCAGGGACTCCAGGATCAGGCGCCGCACCAGGGGGCGGTTGGCGGCGATCGTGTTGCCGCATCCGCTCACATCCAGATAGTCGCCTCTGGCGTTCTGGTGGTAGTAGAGGGCGTCGCAGAAGCCCCGCCAGCTCAGGGTGGGGCCGGCCTGGTTGCCTTCGGTGGTGTGGTTGTAGACCACATCGAGAATCACTTCCAGGCCGGCTTGGTGCGCGGCGCTCACCAGGCTGCGCACCTCGTTGCGGGCCTGCAGCGGATCGTCGCTCATCAGATAGCCCGGATGGGGGGCCATCCAGCTGAGGGGGCTGTAGCCCCAGTGGTTGAAGCGGCCGGCCGGGGCATCCTGGGGGTCGAAGGCCATCACCGGCAGCAGCTCCACGGCTGTCACCCCGAGGGATTGCAGGTAGGGCAGCTGCTCGATCAGTCCCAGCAGGGTGCCCTGGCGCCCTTCCTGCACCCCGCAGCCGGGGCCCTGGCTGAAGCCGCCCACATGCAACTCATAGATCACGCTCTTCTGCCACGGATGGCGAGGGCGCGGAGCCGCATCGAAGTCGAAGCGATCCCGTTCGGTGACCACTCCCTTCAGGCAACTGCTGGTGTTGGGAATGGCCCCGATCGCCGCCCCCCGTTCGTAGACGTTCCAGCCGCTGATCGCCCTGGCGCAGGGATCGAGCAGCACCTTGGAGGGGTTGAAGCCATGGTTGCCCGGCTGAAGCGGCCCGAACACGCGGTAGCCGTAGCAGCAACCGATGCCCACGCCCTCGCCTTCCACCTCCACATGCCAGTGCTCGCCGGAGCGGTGCTCGGCATCCAGTTCGATCACCCGTGAGGGCTCTGGGTCGTCAGCATGGGCGAAGAGCAGCAGCTCCACCCGGGTGGCCAGCGGGGCCACCACCGAGAAATTGACACCTCGTGAGGTGAGGGAGGCCCCGAGTGGCCAGGGGTGTCCGGTCCGGATCGCCGACAAGGGACTGGGCAGTTGCACTTCAAACCTAGGCGGTGGGCGGGGCCTCGTCTGTCTTCCTCGCTCCCGTTCCCCCAGGAGCTCCGATCGGTTGAATGGGAAACACCATGTGCATCACAGGTGGATGTCATCACACCGCCGGCTCCTGAGTCCGGTCGTTCGCCCCAGCAGCTGTTCCCAGGCCTGTGGCTGTTCGCCCCGAACCGCGACACCCAGGGCGGCAGCTCCTGGTACCTGGAGACGGAAAACCAGGCCCTGCTGATCGATTGCCCGGCCCTCACCCAGGCCAACCTCGCCTTTCTGGAAGAACGCCGGCAGCGCAGCGGGTGGATCGTGCTCACCGGCCGTGATGGCCATGGCCGCTGCCGAAGGCTGCAGGAGAGCCTGGGTTGGCCCGTCCTGGTGCAGGAGCAGGAGGCCTATCTGCTGCCGGGGCTGCCGCGGCTGGAGAGCTTCGCGCTCGACCATCAGCTGGCGGAGGGAGTGGGTCTGCTCTGGACTCCAGGGCCCAGTCCGGGGGCCTGTGTCGTCCATGTGCGGATGGCTGGTGGGGATGGCCTTTTCTGCGGCAGGTTGCTGGTACCCCTGGCCCCAGGCCGTCTGGGACCACTGCGCCACCGGCGTTGTTTCCATTGGTCGAGGCAGCTGGAGAGCGTGGAGCGCCTGCGGCGCTGGTTGCCCGCCGGTTCGCCGGAGTGGGTCGCCACCGGGGCGGGGCTGGGGGCGTTGAGGGGGGAGAAAATCGTTGCCGCCGGCAGCCTGATGCTCAGGGAGCTGGATCTGGAGGGGCTGCGGCGGGCCTCTGAGGGCTCCCCAGGAGCGCCATCAACAATGACGGATTTCTTCTGATTCTTTCTGATTTCGACCAAACCCGTTGTAGGGATTGAATTTTTGGTTGCCGCCGCGGCTCTCCGCCCATACGATTAGCGCGCTCATTCCAGTGGCGGTCGGGACTCGCCGATTCGCCTTCCCACCACCAAGCGATTCCCGCTTCGGTCTCCGATACGCCGCCCACCAGGAAGCCTTTTCGATCCATGAACAAAGCAGATCTCGTCAACCTCGTTGCCGCCCGCACCGAGCTCACCAAGACCGACGTCTCCCTCGTCGTCGATGCCGCCATCGAAACCATCATTGATTCGGTGGTGGAAGGCAAGAAGGTCTCGATCCTTGGCTTCGGCTCGTTCGAGCCCCGCGAGCGCTCCGCTCGCCAGGGTCTGAACCCGAAGACCGGCGACAAGATCAAGATCCCCGCCAAGCGCGTGCCCGCCTTCACCGCCGGCAAGCTGTTCAAGGATCGCGTTCAGGGCTGATCCGCTCGGATCGGTTTCGGGAAGCGGCCCTCCGGGCCGCTTTTTTATGGTCTTTGCCCACGCGGTGTTGCACCTGCGGCCGATGCTTTCGACCCTGCCCATGGCTCTGCAGGAGCGCATCGCCGCCGGGCTGCGGCAGCGCGCCCTGGGATATCGGGGGCGCTTCGCCCCCTCTCCCACCGGTGCGCTGCACCGCGGCAACCTCCGCACGGCCCTGCTCGGCTGGCTGGAGGCCCGGCTCAGCGGCGGCGAGTGGTTGCTGCGGATCGATGACCTCGATCGGCCCCGGAACCGGCCGGGCGCGGAAGAGGGGATCCTGGCGGATCTCCGCTGGCTGGGGCTCGAGTGGGATGGCCCCCCCGTGCGCCAGAGCGAGCGGCGAGGCCTCTATGCCACGGTTCTCTCCTCCCTGCGCCGGGCGGGCCGGCTTTATCCCTGTCGCTGCAGCCGGCGGCTGCTGGCCGATGTATCCGCTCCCCACGGGGGGCTGCAGGTCTATCCGGGTTTTTGCCGGGAGATACTTCCGCCGCTCTGGGGCAGCACCCAGGGGCGTCTTCCGAGCTGGCGACTGCGCCTTCCGCCATCCCCCCTGCACTGGCACGAGATTCATGGCCTCCCAGGTCTGCTTCCTTCCGGGGAGGTGGGGGATTTCGTGGTGCGCCGGGCCGATGGCGTGGTGGCCTATCACCTGGCCACGGCGGTCGATGAACTCCTGCTGGGCATCACCGACGTGCTGCGGGGGGAAGACCTCTGGTCTTCGACCGCTGCCCAGGTGGCGGTGATGGTGGCTCTGGATGTCGATCCGCCCCGCTATGGCCATGTGCCCCTGTGGCGGGATGCCGAGGGCCAGCGCCTCAGCAAGAGGGAGGGGGGAGAAGGGCTGGAGGGATATCGCCGGCGGGGCCTGGATGCGTCCTCGGTGATCGGGGAGCTGGCGGCAAGCCTGGGGCTGGTGGCCGGGGGAAGTCGGCTTTCGGCCGCGGAGCTGCTCGCCCAAATGGATGGGAGCTCCCTGCGCGCCAGCCTGGCTTTTGCTGCGGGAGCTAATTCTGCTGCGGGTATCCCTGCGGGGTGCCTGCCTCAGGGTGAGGCAGAACAACCCAAGATTTAAGGAAGCTTTCGGGATCAAGAGGGTCAATTCCGACCACAGTGTGGAGACCGAAACCGATCCCCTTGCAGCGCGGTCGCCCATGACTTCTTCCCCTTTCTCCTCCCCCACGCCGTCCCGATCTTCGCGAGCGCCTTCCCCGGGCAATCCCTCGGCCCCCGTGACTGCCGGCACTCCTTCCAGCGGCAATCTCTGTCGTCAGTGCGGTGGTAGCGGCATGTTGCGACTTGGCGATCAGCGCTACCGCACCTGTCTGGACTGCCTGGGCCAGGGGCAGATTCCGTCCGACCCGGGAACCCAGGGACTGTTTTTCCGCGCGATCAGCGTTTCTGCTTCTGTCTCCAGATGAAAAAGGCGGTCGTCGCGACCACCGCCGCCAGGGGGACGGCCGTCAGCAACAGCAGGATCACGGCAGACCAGTCGGTGTACATGAGGGCGGGCGCGAAACGGATGCCATCATCCCAGTCGAACCGCAGCATCGTCATGTCCCCGATGCCCTTGGCGCCAGTACGGGCCGTTCTCGGCCCCTTGCTTCTGCTGGCGATGGCGCTGCTCTCGGCTCCTGCCCAGGCCGGCATTCAGTTCACCAATTGCCAAGAGGGCACCGATGGCTCGATCACCTGCGACACCGTGCCTACGGGGGAAACGCTGGTGGATGACGAATCGGCCCGCTACGGCCTGCTGAACCAGGCGAGTCCAGGCTGGAGCGAGTTCAATCCCTACGAGGGCTATGACGAGGATTTCGGCGGCGACTGAGCTGCTGAGCGCAACATCTGGTTGCATCGAGTGGATTTAAGGGGCGCCGCTGGTTTAGGCCTGGATCAGCTGCGGTGGCCTCCGTCACCCGATCTCCATGGAAGACGACAGACAGACGATCCACACCCCCGCTGGTTCCACGATCGAGCCAACCGGGGAAGGCGGTTACCAGATCTGTGATCGCGATCATCATTGCCTCAGGGTCGACAACCTGTGGGAGGCGCAGCAGCTGGTGCAATGGGCAGAGGTCCATCACATTGCATTGGACAGTTCAAAGGTTCGGTTCTTCTGACTCGCCCGGGCGGCTTGAATCCCCTAGCCTTCGAGCTCAACCGGCATGCGATTGAGCCGCGATGCATTTCTGGGCTCCTGAGATTGACCCCGCCCATCCCTTGGAGTGCACACAGCCTGAGCGTTATGTGCTGCGCAGGCTCTCGAATGGCTCCTATATCGCCATCCACGCCGAAGATCAGAGCCTGATCGAGGTCAGTGAGCCACAGCTCGGTTACCTGTTTCATACCCATGAAGCTGCCCTGCGGGCGGCAGGAGAGCTGACGCGCCTCGGTAACGGCAGCGTGGATGTGGTGAAAGTGGAGTAGATCCGCAGCGGCCTTTTGCCTCTGGCCCGGGCTTTCGTAAATAGAAAGTTGGGTTGAAACATACAGGCCAGGCCGATGAAGCACCACCAGCAGAAGACACTTGAGGCTGTTTTCGCCCACCCGGTGCAGCACGGGGTGAGAGTGTCCAGGGTGGAGGCCCTGTTTCGGGCGCTGGGTGCGGAGGTCACCCCTGAGGGCGATCGGCGTCTGCATGTGCGCCTGCCGGCGGGTCAGGAAACCTGGATTCACATAGCCTCTGCTCTTGGCAGTCCCGATCTGGATGCGGAAGCCCTGATCAGGGTCCGCCACTTTCTTCAGGAGGCGGGCATCACCCCTGACCATCCCGAGGTGGAGCCGGAGTCAGCAAGGGGCGATCAGGCCCATCGGTTGGTGATTCATCTGGATCACCATCGAACGGATGTCTATCGCCTCGAAGGCAAGCAAGGTGAGCAGGTGGAGCACGCCGTGCTGCTTCCTCACGGGGTGTGGGGGTCGGGTCAGAACCTCACCCATCGCCATGACCTGGACGTCGCAGGCCAGCGTGCTCCTCGGGACGCCGCCTACCTTGCCGCGATCACGGCTGCGATGGAGCAGGCGGATGCCGTGCTCCTGCTGGGTCACGGCACCGGCGAGAGCGACATGCGGCAGGTGCTGCTGCACTATCTGGAGTCGCATCGAAGGGATCTGGTGGATCGGATCGTGGCGATCGAAGGGGTGGATGACACCGCCATGACGGAGCCTGCCCTGCTGGCCCTGGCCCGAGAGCATTTCGGCAATCTGCCCCATCGTCGCCCGATCGTTTCCCCGGGGCTGGAGGTGACCCCGGCCTGAGCTTTTCTGGGCAGCGGGGCATCAAAAAAGGCATCCGGTTTCCCGGATGCCTCGCCAAGGATTGGTTCCCCCAGCCCAGGGTCACTGGGTGACGTTTCCGTAGGCCACCTGGCAGGCGGCATTGAGCAGTTCCGCTTCCTTGGCATCCTGCGGCTGGTTGCCATTGAGCAGACCCGCCCTGCAGTCGGCGCTCCACTGGTAGGTGCTGGCGTCCTGTTGCACGGCAAAGCTCACTCCAGTGGCCTCGGTGGGCTGCACTGTTCCGTAGAGCAGTTGGTAGTTGGAGTTGGGCACCACGATGTAAGTCTTCTGACTGCTCACCGCGTCATCCACGGCGGAGTTGATGATGGCGGCGGTGGCCAGGCTGGTGATGCCCCAGGTGAGCGCGCTGGCGCCCCACCATCCCCAGCTGGGGGTGGCCCAGCCTCCATACCAGCCGTAGTTCCAGGGCCTGGCATAGCCCCAGCCGGGGCGGGCCCATCCCGGGTAGAGGTTCAGGCTGCCCACGTTGATCGGTCGGTTCCAGTTGTTCCAGTTGTTGGGCCGATTCCAGTTGTTCCCGTTGTTCGGCCGGTTCCAGTTCCCATCCGGTCGGTTCCAGGTGTCGGGGCGGTTCGGCCGGTTCGTCACGCCATCGGGTCGGCTCCAGCCACCTTCGGGTCGGTTCGGCCGGTTGGGCACGCCATCGGGTCGGCTCCAGCCACCTTCGGGTCGATTCGGCCGGTTCGTCACGCCATCGGGTCGGCTCCAGCCACCTTCGGGTCGGTTCGGCCGGTTGGGCACGCCATCGGGTCGGCTCCA
>Ga0164292_10000998_pt1 | contig 22433 bp, 24 predicted proteins | sample GEODES117metaG_FD_111486 | JGI IMG/M metagenome (GOLD analysis project Ga0164292, IMG submission 111486) | Eutrophic lake water microbial communities from Lake Mendota, Wisconsin, USA - GEODES117 metaG | ecosystem: Environmental > Aquatic > Freshwater > Lake | place: USA: Lake Mendota...
CCATCACGACGCGCATTAGTAAATCCACCTGCATTACCCGCACCTACCAACAACGCATCCTCTATACAAAATAGCACGCAACCATCGTCTACTGATAGACCGAATATGATGTCTTTTAATATGCGCTACACATTGGGTGCATTAGTTAATTTACTTTTATTACCCACACCTACCAACAACGTATCCTTCGTGCAACCATTGTCTACGGTTAAAACTAGTATCATACCATTAAACATATTCCAAACTTGGCACACATTAGATTTACCTGAAAAAATGAAAGAAAATGTTGACATTTTGAAAGCACAAAACCCAGAATTTACGTATTATTTATATGATGACAATATGTGCAGAGATTTTATTAAAACATATTTTGATAAAGATGTTGTTTGGGCGTTTGACAAGTTGAAACCCGGTGCATACAAGGCAGATTTATGGCGATATTGTGTTTTATATATACACGGTGGCGTTTATTTGGATATTAAATATGGCTGCGTTAATAATTTTAAATTAATTAAATTAACTGACCGTGAATATTGGGTTAAAGATAGATTATATTCAATCCATAATAGTATTAAACCTATATCGGGCATTTATCAAGCATTTATTGTTTCTTTACCACAAAATAATATATTTCTAGCTTGTATCGACCATATTATTCGAAACTGCAAACTGAACGACTATTCTCAAAATGATTTGGGGGTAACTGGACCACACCTTATTTCTAATTATATGAATAGTGCTGATATTAATAATATGACCTTATCGTTCGATGGAAATAATATACTTTATAATAATAAGGCAATCATGACTGTGTATAGTAAATATAGAAAAGAACAAACAAATACATCTGCTACTTATTACAATGTATCTTGGTTACGCGCTGACATATTTAATTATCCTATATTAAAATATACTGATAAATACGACTTTACACGGACTATAGAAACTCAATCCGGCACAATGTATTCGGGTACGCCAAATATTATACAAGTTCATGACGATATGTATATAATTAATTTACGATGGATTAATTACTCTTATAATAGCGATGGTAGTAAGAAATATATACCGAAACAGTGGATAAGTTTAAATACAAGATTTACCGTAGATAAGAATTTTAAACAACTATCGAAAGAGGTTTTTTTGACAGAAGACTTTTTAAACGAAGTTGATTTTCCTGGTATAGGTATTGAAGATATTAGAACCATCAAAAGTGAAAACAAATATTTTTTCTTAGCGACTCGTTACAATCCACAATTAAAAAGAACTTATGTAACGAGCAATGAATATATTATCGAGGAGGATGAATATAAGTTAAATAAAACATATATATATCCTACGTTTTATGATGTAAATAAAATATATCGTTATGAAAAAAATTGGGCGATGTTTGATTATAAATCAAAATTATCTATTGTATATGATTGGTTCCCGTTACAAATTGGTCGAATTAATTATGACACAAGCACATTAGACATTATTGAAACGAAAAATAATATGCCCGAATTTTTCAAGAATGCAAGAGGTAGTACTGTTGGATGCACATTTAATGATGAAATTTGGTTCGTATTGCATAAAGCAAACAATAACGAACTCTATATTCCTCAACATTATAAATTAATCTATCCGGATTCGAGAACGCAGATAAACACCATTTATAATTATCAACATTTTTTCGCAGTTTTTGATTTGGATATGAATTTAAAACGATATAGTGAATTGTTTAAACTTGGAGATAAAATGGTTGAATTCTGCACTGGACTGATTATGGAACCAGATAGATTAATATTATCATATAGTCTATTGGATACAGAATCTTGTGTTTCTGTATATGATTATGATACAATTCGTAGCTCGATTCGATGGTATAAATATGTTAGATTAAATGTCATGGAAGCTTAAATCATTAAAATGGTGAATCTTCGCTCGTATAATTTTATACACTTTTGTACTTGAAATTTATATGCATTAAATTACTAGTATAACATTTAACAACTTATAATTAATTGTATTGTAAGTTGTTAAACCCAGTACATAATATATATATACCTTATATTATGATAAAGAAATACACCATTTATGGCGAAAGATGCTCAGGAACTAATTATTTATTAGATATAATGAATATAAATTTTGATGCTGAAATAACTTGGGATTATGGATGGAAGCATTTTTTTGGTTTTCAAGATGAAAAACTACAAGACTCAGATGATACTTTGTTTATATGTATTGTTAGAAACACGGTTGATTGGATAAATTCATTTTATAGAGAAAAACATCATTTGCCTCTAAAATATAACACCACATTGAGTGAAGAAGCCAAACTAGATGAATTTTTAAATGAAGAATTCTGGAGTATCAATGATGATGATGGTAATATTGATATATCAAATGAAAAAATGGAGGATAGGAATATTTATACCGGTGAAAGATATAAAAATATATTTGAATTGAGACATACAAAAATAAAATGGATGTTAACAGATTTGCCGAATAAAGTTAAAAATCATATTTTTATTCGATATGAAGACCTGAAATATGATTTTATTAACACGTTATTGCAAATAAAAAACAAAGGTTTGCAATTTAAACAAGATATTACGTCACCGGTAAATACGAATAGATATAAGAACACAAGTGAAACCTTTTTTGAAAAGACTAACAATATAAAAGCATCGTTAATAATTGATAACCCAAATCTAATCAAAACATATGAAAAAGAATTAGGATATATTTACACCGTTTGAAGAATAAATCGTCGACTGTTCAATCGTGTACTTATTTATTGTGCGACGACTAACTTCCAATACCATGGCATGTCATATACCACCTTCAACGACCCCAGCTCCTCCATTTGCTTTTGTAAAACACTCGATTTATTGCTATTTTCGTTCCAATGAAACCGCATTAGAATTCGTTTATGGGTTGGGTCACTTCGTAATGGAATCTCCCGTATATGACGAACGTGGCCAATGTTCAGTCCGTTTAACTTATTTTTAATATAATCAAGAGTCATAGATGCCTCCACCCGCGGAATACACATAGATATCATGTGAGTTATTATAGGACAATATGTTCCAGTTAGGTTATTGTATATGGTCCCACAACCCTTATTCGAATTATCAATTTTTCATGGCTAATGATATCATCGCTGATATTATTATCCCGGGGGTAACCTACAGTGTAGGTTGCTGTCTCGATTATGTTATCGAATGATTAGGTATTTGTACAAGTCATTTGTATATACCAAACAGTGATTTGTAATATTCCACAAATAATTCCGTCTAAGCTTTATATATTGGTTAGGGTGTATTATTTGCATAATAGAATATTTTTACCAATAACGAGTTGAAACGGCGCGCATACGGGGTATGTGCCGGTTTACATTTTCGTCGGTATACATGCTATATGTGTATGACGAGTCATACTCTCTCTATATGCATTGTTGAATGGTAATTTTTACGCGGTTTCGAGACGTATTCATTACGCCCACTTGTTTATATTGTTTTTGTAATATGTTCAATGTACAAAATCAAAATATATCAAAAATATAAATAACTTTTTGATATGGACCTGGTTGAAGATAATACAAGTGAACCTGACGAAGATGGTGGTTTAGACACTTCATGGATTCAGCGCGAAACCCAAATACAAAACATACAAAATAATTATTCTCGAGAACCTATGGAAGCGATTCATGGGATTTTCATTTATATCAATCAAAATAACTACATTGAAAAAATAATGCGCGAAATGATCACATTGACCGAGGGCGGAACTGGAACGGGTTCTCATATAACACCCGATATGCTATTGAAAATCATACAAACGAAGAAACTTCGCACGCCCGTCTCAAAATATAAATTTACGAGTCTTTTTACCAATGTAATTGATATTGAACCCGATAAAATTCAGTCTTTTTCCAAAACGAATCAGCATGACCTTGCTACCGCCTCGTTTTTTAAAGAGGCACCGATTACAGTTGATGTCCATATTCCCGCCTCTATTTTTATTTTTCATTCCATCAACACTGTCTATTTTTTCTTTCAAGAAGTACTCGTTGCAAAACATAATCACACAATAAAATCCATTTTAAAACCAGCTATTAAAGTTGATAATGGAGAACCTATAGTTAAGTCGGCATGTAATGTTACAAAAAAGGTCCGGATTTTTGATAAACAAGACGAAAAGCGAGAATTTAAAAAGCAGGCACAGAAGCGTGGAACCCGTCGTCGCCGCATGTAATACATGAAAACAATTTAAATGTTCTCCTGTATAGTTTTTAATGACTATGAATTTTACCATGGAACTGGATTTGAATACAAATATTGCCGATTTTCCGGGGTTGGAATGTGCCACCTCTTCACATATGGCCTCTTATTTTCGAGAACAGCTTATTTATTTCCAATTTAATCTTACAAGGAAGCATAATAATGATGTATTAGAGCCATTATATACACAGTTTGTCCAGGTTCTCCAATCTCTTAAAAAATGTATGCATGAAAATGAAAATAAACAAGAATACATACAAATACTCGATGCGTTTTACTGTCTAGTATTATACACACGCGATATGCACGAAGGAAAAGGAGAACGTACATTGTCGTATTTATTGATTATGGCGTTTTATGATGTATATCCGGTCCTCGCAATTTATGCGGTGCATGAATTTGTTCGAAATAGCCACAAATCTGCGGATATGGAACCACATGAACCGATAAGTTCTCCCTCCATTGGGTCATGGAAAGATATGATTGTGATTTGTGATTTCTTACGCGAACATTCTAATCATGGCGATAAACATCCGTTAATTGATACATGTATTGAAATGGTGGTTCTCCAATTGATTAAAGACAATAAAACATGGAAGTTCTCGATTCGTGCAATGAATCCGCATTATATATCCAATGTTGCCAAATGGATACCACGTGAACACAAAAAATATGATTGGATGTTTGACCGGTTTGCCACTTGTTGGGCGAAGAAAGTCTATCCACACATTTTGAATACGGCCAATACACCCGAATCTCGCGAGAAGGCTGCGACAAAATGCAAACAACTGTTTCGCAAACAAATTTCGTATTTAAATAAGAAACTACAAACGCCGGAGATTCGCATGACACAAAATAACTGGGACGAGATTGACCCGCTGCATATTCCGGTTGGAACTTATATGAAACATTTTGATAAGTTGAACGCGAGGGTGCACCGGACGGATGTATATAGCGACCCACCGTGTATTACCGGTTCATTTCCAACATTTGCGTTTCTAATCAAGCATGCTGTTCGAATATTAACAGTTGGTGATGATGGCAGTCCTGGTACGGTTGCTGGTGCTGATTCTCTTACTCGGGCCCGGGACCAATTAAATTCCCAATGGACACGATGCATGAACCAGTTTCAACCCAGTGCATTTCAGTTCACAATACCCATACTCGATGTATCTTGTGCAATGCAGCAAACCGACCCGGAAGCATTTTACAATGCTATTGGTCTGGCAATGACGATTGCATGTAAAAGTAGCATCGAATGCAGACTCATAGCCATTGCAAGTATTCCTGTGTGGATTCAATGGGAACGTACCGATTCATTTATGGATATCATTGAAAACATATTTGGCTCCATTATGTCCATTCGTAGTTCTCCCCTTCAATACAGTCAATCGATTGATTTGATTATGCAAGGTATCCGGGGTAGCCATTCGACACCGCGATTTATAGAAAACATGAACATTGTAGTAATTAGCGATTTTTCTACAAATATACACAAAGTCGATGTATCGTCCTTGTTTACATCGAGTCTATTTACTGCCGTACCTACTATGTTTTTCTGGAACATATCTACACAGGGCGTTGTTGAACCATTTGTCACTTCTGCGCAACATCCCCATTATTTTTATTCTGGGACCTCGATACATGCACTTCGAGATATGCAGGCGGTGGTGGAAGCCGGACGTATCCCTATCTACAATGCCGCTGTGGCTGCATTGGAAAAGCCTCGATATTTGACTGCATCTGCGTATTTGCATTCATTATGCTCGTCTGTTGGCGAATAATTGATGACTATATTTTACATGGGTAACCATGGGGTAATGGTATTACTATCTACTTATGGGTAATATCATTATTTTTTTGCACGCCTCCTCCGTGTATTTCGTCGCTTTTTATGTCGTTTTATTTGGCGTTTTATACTTTTACCACCCCATGATTTGTCTGGACCCATTTCAATATCATCTGACACCATGTATTGAGAATATACTATGCCGGTAGGGTCGTCGCTTACTATTGGCGACAATACGTCAGGTGAATAATCAAATATATTTATTTTACATTTGCTGTGGCCTACTATTTCTTTGATAACATCTACTAAATAACTTAAACGAATGTATGAAATGTCGCCATAAGAACTCAAAAACCCACCCGGCGAGAATGTAATATTCCATTTGTCTAATTGCTCCTTATATATTCTGTCGTCTGTGCTCTTATCATAATCTGGCCATATTGACGTTTTTTTAAACATCTTATCTAATACACTCTTGCCGTTCCTATCAAAGATATTTGCAAATTCAATAAATTCTTCTTTTTTTAGTAAATTCAGGTTTCTCATTCTCTCGTCTTCGGTGGAAGGGTAAATGATATTAAATTTATCTTCATCCGTTTTTTCATGCACTGATACAACATAAACACCAATAACCATATTATCATCAGCTGGTAATGCATCAATACCAATTTCTTTATCAATCGTAATGTTAAATGGACGATATGTATGTTTTGAAGGTAAATATAGAGATTTATATCCAGATAAAACTCTTGGTATTTGTTCCGCGATATTATACGTTGAACGAGGTAAGTTGTGTTGAAAAACTTTATTTAACATATCTATACGACTTAATCTAATGTCATTCTTTTGAATTTCATCGAATACTGTACCCGGTTCACTAACAATAGGTGCTAACTTAAATAGTCGTGTATTATCAAATATTTTTTGTTTGGTTGGTACTAAATTTGTCTCGATTATATTTCCATTCAGCATAATCGCAATAGTAATTATTTTTGAACCAATATCAATATATTCATCGGCCATTCGTTAAAATATATACAGATTTAAACCATCGAAGAATTAAAATGAGATATTTTAACATAATACTAACGCGACCATGTATTTTCCCACAATTATGGTTCCCACATAAAAACGCTGGAAAAACTTTTTGGCTCGTTTTTGATTTTTGGACATGTACTTTCCTTGTCCATTTTTGAAAAGTGACCCAATAAGTTTTTCCGAATATGTAAAAAATCACTTCACTGCATAATGCAGCGAAACCCAAATTTGCACGAATTATTTTGTGACTGTAAACTTTTTTATACATTTTGTGGAAAATGATTTAGGCATTTTTATGTTAGTATTATATACTAATTTTTGCCTAACTTATACATGCCGAAAATGCCAAAAAATGCCAAAAAATACGAATGTGAAAAATGTAACTTTATATGCAGTAAACAAAGTAACTTTAATATGCATTTAACCACTGCAAAACATATGCGACTAATCAATGCTAATAGTAGTTTACCTGGAATTATGCCAACTGAATATAAATGCATATGCGGTAACAAGTATAAGCATGCATCTTCATTATCAAAGCATAAGAAGGATTGCACATATACGCCACCTTCTCCGGAAGAGAATATTCAAACTATAATCGAGCCAATTGAACCGAATTCAGCAGAATTGCTGATATTAGTCAAGGAACTCATGATACAAATGGCCGCAAAAGATAAACAACAAGACGAGCTTATCAAGCAAAACCTGGAACTGCAAAATACAATGAGGGAAATGATTCCCCATATCGGCAATAACAACAATACTACCAATACCACGAATACCAACAGCAATAATACATTCAATGTCCAGCTTTACCTCGAAAACGAATGCAAAGATGCCATCAGTCTACAAGACTTTATTCGAAACATCGAAATCAACATGAGTCATTTGGTGGCGATTTCCAAGGACGGCTACGTGGACAGCATTAGCAATCTTCTCATACAGTCACTCAATAAAATGGCCGTAACTGACCGCCCGCTTCATTGTACTGACCTGAAACGCGAAACGGTATATATAAAAGACATGGAAACGTGGAACAAAAGCACCGCGGATGCGCCAATCATGAATGGATTAATTAACAGCATCGAAAACAAATATTACGCCGAGGTAAAACAATACGTGCGAGACAACCCGCAGGCCCGCGAGTTGGACACACCCGAATACAATTTCTATGCAAAAGCATGCGTCCATTCACTTGGAAACTACGAAGACCACGATAAACTCAACAAGAAAATATATAAGAAAGTATTGCCAGAGGTAAAGCTGGATAAAACAACTGCATCATAATATGCTGGATTATTGCTCTACATATTTGGCTTTTATACGTTGCATTATTTTCTGTTTACGTGCCACAAATTCTTCATCGGTTTTTACAGTGGCTATTCTTGACTTGGCCAATTGCTGCGACCCGCGATTCGTGCGAGCCCATAGTGTAAGTACTTTGCGAATTCGCGCCTTGTCTTTCCTGGGTAATTTTGCCACAATCGTTTTTATTTCTGTAGCGGTATCTTCTGTGCTTGGTCGCTTATCTGGCATTGACAACACTATATTTGTTAATAATTCAATGTATTTTTTCATAAATGGAAATTCTTCTGCTTGTTCTCGTAATTCCATAATGCGCAATATGTCTAATATCATCACCGCGAGCCCATAATTATCCCAACTTTTATGATACTTGACCAACTCGTCATAGACATTTCCCCAAGACGGAACATTCAACATACCTCCTTCCACTAGGGGCGCGTAATATGCTTCGGCCTTTTTCTTATATTCTTCGAGTATTTCTGGTGTAAATAATTCCATCATAGTCGGGTTTGTTTTTATAAATTCGCCGATAACCTTATTGGTTTCTTCCAGAGTTGCATTTTCGTTTCGCCATGCGTTCGGCGTTGGCTGTTCTACATTTGCATTTTTTGTTTTATGTATCATATAGGTTATCATGCCTATATCTAAACACCACGGCGCATACGAAACACCATACGCAAAGAACGCTTCTGCTGCATGGAACTCCTCTGGTGAAGCAATGTTTGTGGTATCTACCGACAACCCAAAATCGATGATGATGGGTCGACCCGATTTATCTTTACACATTACGTTGTTCTCTTTCATATCAAAATGCATTATATTCGCCGCGTTTAATTTTGTGATTCCCGTCAACAATGTCGTATGTGTATTTATTAATTTTCGAAAATAACTTTCCAATTGGCTAACGTTGGCCGCTTCTTTCGCCAAATAATCGCCTAGCGTATTTTTTCCAACATACCGAATTCGGTTTGATTCGTACGTTTTGTTTTGGTATTCGGGTGCCATATTTATGAAGTCGCATTTCTTGGCTTCCGTATCATTGTTGAGTGCGCCAACTGTGACATCACATGACTCTATAATTGGTGCATAATATTGCGAATATCCGGGGATTTTTTTGATTTTTTTGCCCATTTCGACTTCGCGCATGGATGTTTCCTTGTATTTCTGGATTTTTGTTATATATTTTTTCGAGGTGAGCTGTTTGCCTGAACATTCTATACCCGGCCTAAATACACAACCATAGGTTCCTTGATTCAACAGGGTTGTTTGTTCTGTGTCGTTGTTATTGTTTGCATCTTTTTCGTTCTTTTCATTCTGGTTCTCACCCGGTTTTTGGTTAGGGGGGTTTTGGTCATTTCCTATGCCAGTAATATCTTTGATGAACGACAACATTCTAACTTATATTATAGGTATATTTTCATATTTGAATTTTACCACATTTTTTTGTCATGCGGGCGATTCATAAACAATGAATTCGTAGTCTATTGTTTGTGCTGGATTTTCGCATTTTGGGGTTCTCGACACGATTTTATAATTCGTTTGTATTTCTTCCAATAATGGATATATACTCACTCCGTCGCGTTGTTCGTTTTGTACCAATGTTACATATATTGTTTTGCATCGTTTGAAAAAATGAGTGTAGATTTCAGCCCCGCCAATAATAAAGATCCGTTTATTTGTATTTGCTTGTAACTTACATAGGATGTCGTCGCACTCGTCTAAATCGCAGAATATTGTGGATGACCTGGCGGTGTTTTTATAGTTCTCTGGTTTGGAAGTAATGACGATGTTGGTTCGCGAGTCTAATGGACCATTTGGCAATGAATCATATGTTTTTCGACCCATTATTACAATATTATGCATGGTTTCTCTTCGAAAATGCTTCATGTCTTCTGGTATGTGCCAAATCATCTCATTATTTTTTCCAATAATGCCGTGTTTATTTACAGCCACAATCATATTCATTTTGGTTTATATATACGTGATTAACTGAACCATTTTTATGTTGTTTGCGGTATTCACTGTTATTTTGTGGGGTCGCGAGCGTGTACACCGGTTTACGCGTTTATTATAGTGCAAAAATATTTAAACCGATGAATACAATAACTACTAACTACTAATGGATATAACTATTACACCAGACACATATACACCTAGCGTTGATAATGACGGCAATTACATAGACAAAATACCTATAATTAAGAAGGGGCTATTTTGTCCATGTGGTTCAAGAAAAGAGAAAAACTACGAAAATGCGACTAAGTTTGCGTGTCACATAAAATCAAAAGCCCATCAAAACTGGTTAGTGAACCTGAACCAAAACAAAGCAAATTATTATGTAGAAATGCTTATGAATAAAGAAATGATAGTAAATCAACAAAAAATAATAGTACAATTGGAAAATCAATTGCATAAAAAAAACTTAACCATTGATTATTTGACCGAACAACTTACAATGAAAACAAACCAACAAGCATGTACAATGGATTTGTTGGATTTAAATTAAAGACCCAATAGTGTAAAATCGGCGCATAAAAATGTAAAAAATTGATTAAATTTTAATACTTAGTTTTATATTATACAATTAACAACAAGTTTCACTTATTAAAATGCACTCCATGTACTACCGGTTACCCAAGGTTCTCTGGGACTATATCTGGTCTTACGATGTTCGCCACAAAATAGAATTCAAGAAATGTGTTAGCGAACTCAATCAATACTTTCTTCGCAATCGCGTAATCGACCGAATTTCATGCGATATGAAATTATATCAGGTATACTTGAACGTTCGTATACAGCGCGGAATAGTGAATCCGCAACCGGTCGATTTTCATACTTATTATTTTATGCGACATGCACGATTTCCGGACTTTACACATATCGATGCATTGAATCACATGTCGCTCCGTTGTCGCACATATCACAACAATGAGATACATCGGTTGTCGCGCGCAATTATGACATGATGCATATGACTGAATAAAACGAAATAAAATAAACAAAAAACAAAAAAATTTTACAAATTTGGCATATCATATATAACATTGAGTTTTGTTATTCCGGTGGTCGGACCAGGTTTTCCAGCAATTTCCGGTTGCAATGTTGCAGCTCAACGGAGATTTTTTTTATTCGGTCAATCTTATCGTTACAATCCATGTATTGTTTAATTTCGTATTCCACTGTATACAATAATCCATCTAATTCTTCTTTTAATGCGTCAATATGGTCTCGAATAAGTGCACACGTTTTACATATAAGATGTTGGATAATTGTCATACTACACGTACACTCGGCGGGAGTTTCGCCGCACTGAAAGTGCATGTGGGAGTTATCTATACAATTTGCACATTGTATCACGACTGTTGTTGATACTTCCTTTTTTTTACACGTACAATCACCATGGTAATATACAGAATTACTTCGAACGTTTTCCGGCATTTGGGTTTTTGATATAATATACATCATTTATCTTATATCAAATTTCAATTTTATGGGTGTGGGCTGCAATCTATAAGCGACTGCATACCGCGAGACTCGTATCCAATGCGCCTTCTATCCACTGCTGATTTCTTGCCGAAAAATGCTCCCCACAAAGGAACATTTTCACATCGGGGCCAAACGGTTGAACGATTATTTTGGACGTTTTTTCACTGTTTGCTCCCACTGCCCAGTATCCAACACCGCAATTCCAATAAAAGACCTCGGTTTTTATCGGTTCCGGAATGTTATCGATTCCAGTAGTCTTTTTTAACAGTATCATCAATTCGTGATTGACTGCATCTATCCCTTTTGTATCATATAGTTTTTTCCAATATTTGGCGAACTTATTGTCGCTATACGATGTCATTATCACGCCATTGGATTCGTCGATAGGTATTACCATTCGCAAATTATTGTTGGTGGTTAATTTCGGCAAACCACTGAACCACTGGTGCGCTTTTTTTCCCGGGCTCTTGGGTATCAGCGGGAACTTCGAATAGATTCTACACAGCGGTGCGCATTTGATTTGTGATAATAATTTTGATAGTGGGCGGAAAAAGACGAGGCTTTCGACCACCTGTTTCGGCAATGCACTAATGCAGTTTTTTGCAGAATAAATTGTCGATACATTTGAACATGATATTTCGAACGATTTTTCTCCCTTCCACGTAATTTGCCGGATTCGTTCAATGGCCCGGTTCTTCAATATTCGAACATTTGCATATTTCAATAGCCGCGCTTCCAATTTGACAATGAGTTGTGATAATCCGCCTTTCAATACATAATATTGATGTATTGGCGACAAATGCACTACAATTAAATAGAGCGCGTCGTATGCATTCATAATCACCAATTCGCTGTAATAACCGAAGGACGCCTTCAAGAATTCGACTTCTTCTTCTGTGACTACTGTCTTTGCGAAGTCCAATAGACTTTGATTACGTAGACTTTCGGCGGAAACGGTTTTGCTTGCCCACAAAATCTTTGTAATGATTCCTGCGTTTGGCAAGTTCTCTTTTCCTAAAAAATTGTCGAGTGCTGCCATGAGCGCTGGTTCTGGCGATGGTAATGCCGCTGTGTTTGTTTTTTCGATGAATGTGTATACACCAATTACATCGTTTGGTGCGTCCAATATCGAATTCATTCGCTTTCCTGAATTATCTACATATGTCGCAGTGCTCGTTATTTTGGACATTTTGGACTGCAGACCGAGTTCTCGAATGAGCTCAAGTAGATGTGTATTACCACTGTGAAACCGGCCTGCACCCGCTTCTACGTCCATTGTTGTGTCGTGGTGAGTGTAGATACGTCCTCCTAGCGTTTTATATTTTTCGAGTATTAACAGGTTTGCATGGGGGTACTTCTTTAGTATTTGATATGCGGTGTATAATCCGGCGATTCCGCCTCCTAAAATTACATAATCATATATCATTGATTGTAGTTTTATTATATCCAGAGAAACGTTTATATCGATAACGATTTAAAATTGGACAAACGCAAAAAAAGAGTCGAACTTTACACATGTAAATTATTCTTTCATTTTCTGGACTTATTCTTTATTGTTTTTCTGTTTCGGTGTGATTTACGACTTCCGCCGGTTCTTCTTAAATTTATAAGGCGTTGTTCAAGTTGGCGTTGTTCAAGTTCTTCTATTTTCGCTCTCATTTTTATAGAATCTTCTACCATTTTTCTCATAAATTTAACGTATTCAGAATTCAAAAGATAATCATTTTGAATTAGATGTTCAATCGCCTCCCATGGATTATTAACATCATATTTTTGTTCGCGAATACCATTTAATATATATTTAGCATTTGGTAAATAATAATCATACGCCCAATTCAAGTCAGTCGTTTCCTTATCGAGGAGAGGATTGCTCTCTGCAACATTTGTCTTATTAATTTCTTGTTCTGCTATATACTTTTCAATTTCTTCTTCATATTCACTTGGTTGTGCTCTACTAGACATAATATATATAAGTATTTATTATAAAAATTATATAGTCAACTAAACCTGGCCCAAATAAAACAATGTCATGCGCACTAATGATTATATTTGTGCATCGTCGAAATCTTTAATGGTGTATGTAGATATTTGTATTATTTCTTTGGCAAGACTTACTCGTTCGAGGCTTTATGGTCCGGGTGGGGTATAGTTTACCATACATATCATGCGGCGGTCTCCTGACATTCGCTGCTCGCTCACTCCGGCCATGGGGATGCGTGATTTGAACATTAGCTTTGTCATATTCGTATCCACTACATAATTGTTTTTTTGCAAATAAGAGAGTACCGCCGGTATGTCTTCCGCCGTCATGAATGAATCGCCGTGTTTTGTGGGTGCATATGATTGGTTCTTTGGATACCGTAACAATACATGTACGCAATTCATGCCTTGATAAAACGGACTTGCTTGTTGAAACGACGATAACTTTTCAAATGAAAGCGGTTTGACGAGTTGTTCAAGTGGTCCAGGTGGCATGGTACTTACAGTGATTATATTTTGGTATGTTTTGTAATACTGGTTGCGCACGGGCTCTAAATACAACACAAATGTGCTGTTGTTGTTTGCGAATGGGCTTTCCATGATTACTACGTGGTGAGAAAATGTTTATTGGATTGGTGGCTGGATTATGTTGGCTATTTTGTCTACATATATGTAAATGGAGAGCATTCAAATTCCAGTTCGATATGTACCAAATAAACTTGCAAAAACTGACCAAAAAACACAAATCAATATGTTGTTAAAATCCAGAAAATTGTATAAAAAGCACAAATACTTTACACGTAAACGATTGCCGTCTTATAAGAGTAAACCGTCCAAACATGTTAGAAACGCGCGTAGAATATACAATGTAGAAAATATAAGTCCCACCCCAGAACTCGCTGCGAAAACTGGTTGCAAATTGTCTGCACTGAACCAAATCGTTAAAAAGGGCGAAGGGGCATATTTTTCATCCGGGTCGCGACCGAATCAAACCGCCCAATCATGGGGCTTGGCACGTTTAGCCAGCTCAATCACTTCTGGCAAATCCGCTGCTGTTGATTATCATATCATTGATAGAGGGTGTAATCATCGTAAGAAAGCATTTATATTAGCAAATAAATCCAGACGAAAATATAAATATGGACAGTCGAAGACGAAGCGGTCTACATTTGTCGTGGGGTAAACAATTTGCCCCTTTTATGTAGACATATGCACTATAACACTCACTGAACTGATTTAGATATTATGTATAAATATATACATAATATCATGCACGTACACGACATGTATTGTGAAGAACATAATAGATTACGGCCCGAAACGCCGTTATCTCCCCCAAAATATAATTGCAAACACTGTGGTAAGCGGAAAATATATGGGCATACCAATCCAAACCATGTGTCCAACCCATTTGGTTATTTGTATTTGGTCCCCGTATTGTGTGAAAATTGTTCGATTCAGTTACACAGATGTATGTGGTGTAGTTATCCGGCAAACTAAGTTGGTCGGTTGGTCTGGATAAACATTATAATGGCGTATATTATAATCCAATGGGAAATATACATTCATGTTTCACCCATCATAAATCATGCGTCCTTTGTCATGAACGATTTACAGAATATTATATTGTGTGTGCCAATTGTAAGAAAACGATGCACGATGAATGTGAATATACATATAACCGACGAAACTATTGTGATTGTTGCCCTGCGTGTGGGCAAGAAGCCCGTATATACTACAAATTCGATGTATGAAAGTTGGTCGGCGGCGACTTTTTTTACGTCCGTATTACACCTTTGCATATAAAATGCCCACTTTAATCAAACAAAGTATTGTTTATTCTATAAACTAATATTTCTTGATTTCTTATATCTTGATTTTTAATTAAAATATCATCTAATTCATTAAAAAACTTGTTACTTAATTTATGCAGTGTTTTAATATTACCTATATAAATATTATCAATTCCAGTATGGTATTCATCGTTAAATAAGAAGATGTTTTTTGTAAATATCATTTTACTATTATTTTTTATAAAATTAATAATTATTTCTTTACCAAAACTATTGCTATTGTTAAGTATATCAAATCTAAAATTTACAATCGTTTCATTGTCATCTATATTTATATTATAAAGATAATCTATTATTTTATGTTTTCCATACCAATAATTTTTCCAACCGATAATTGGCATTGGACCATTATTAATTTTGCCAGATAAATTACCTATTAAGTTTATTTTAGTATCGTCATCAATAATAATGTTTTTTATTAAATGCCCTAAGTCATCAAAATAATCATAAATAACTTTATCGTCTACACATTGTTCATTAATATTTATGTTTCTCCAACTAATATTATTAGCAAATATGTTCCAAGTATGTATAAATATTTTTAAATCAGGAATTATGACATGTATTTCTTTTATTAAATTATATAGTTCCTTTGTTTCAAATGAATCACGAATATGTCCTCTAATAATAAGTATCATATAAATATAAATATATTGTTTTATCAAAAAAATAACGATAATAATGGGCAGCTGAAAGGTTGAATGGTTTAAATATCGTCTGGAGACAAACATATATTTTTCGATTGAAAATTATTTGTAATATTCATGTCTTCTGGATAATAATATTTGCGCGTTTCATTATTTTCTCCAGTGATTTGCAGCGGGAAATGAATTATCCAATCTTCACTGTAAAACACGTCTTTTAATATATATTTCATGAATTGTTGAATCCATGGCCCAACTAATCTACACCGGTCTTGTTCTGGTATAGATTGAAAAAAATCGTTGAAATTATTTGCATGATTGTAATATTCAACCAATTCCGCCATTTCTTCTTCGCGCTTATTGAACAATGAAACAAACCGGCCAAACTGTATGTGCGTTTTATATTCATGTTCATATAAAAATTCGGCTATTCTTGTTCGATATTGTCCATGTCGAGTCGGGTTGTTTTGTTTTGCATTAAAATATTTTTCATACCATGTTTGACCATTAAATACAATGGAAAAATAGTATAATGGAATTGGATCGTCGTGCATCATGGGTTGTAATGGGTGGTTGTCATCGTCGTCTTCGCCTGCATATTCAATGTGGGATTTATCGTCAAAATTTATATGAGTAAGTGTTGGTATTTGCACATACACATAATGTAATAATGTTTTTATCATATTGTACATGTGACCGTTTGAAATGGACCACTCTTGACCATCGTTGCGCAAAATTCGCATACTGGCGTCTATTTGTTCATTATTTTCAGTTATGATTGAAATCTGTACACAATCTTGATAGATTCTTCCTATTGTAAAATTGCGGCCATACATTTCATTGTTAGTTCTTGAAAACAATGTATTGTCGGTTATTTGAAATGTATATGGTCCTGATGTAACCGTTGTTATTTTATTTTCGTTCATAATCATTATATGTAGGTTCGTTTTATATACCAGTTGTAGTTTTTTATTTTGCAAAACAACTTTATGATATTTTACACCTTTTCTCATTTCAAACGCCGGTTAAATATTATTTGAATGTTTGTATTAATTCGTCAATATTGTCTAATTTGCTCTCTAATTCTGCTTTTAGTTGACATAAATAACGTGATGTTTGTATGTGATTATTACATCTACCACATAATAAACATAAATCTTTTATTGTTTGTGTTTCGTCCTTACGACATCTCGGTTTAATGTGTCCCCATTGTAATTTTAAATACTTTTTTTCACTATCTTTTGGTTCATTCCAACAGTATTTACCACCCACATTTTTCCCAAAAGCACAAGTATTATTTTGATTTTTTACCAAATCTTTTACAAATTGTATTCTTTGTGGTTTTGTAGAAGATATCTTCATGTTTCTTAAATGTCGAGAAAGTGTTTGTTGTAATCTATCTATTTCACTTTCTGGTATAGGTTCCCAATCATTTTCATCTCTAAAATGTGGAGGTGTTGTCATATATATAATTATTTTATATTATTTTTATAAAAATGGGCGTTTTAAATGAGAAAAGGTGTAATATATTATTTACACCGTTGAAGATTTCAATCCGCAGAGCGGACGAAACTGCAACTAAGTTACCAGTTACCTTTTGACCCATAGCACCATTACGGTGTGCGGTTTCAATTCTTCACTGGTATAAAATAGGACATAAATCTAAAAAATTGAAATTAATATTCGACTCTGTCTTTATGACAATCAGTATTTATCAAGAAGCAAATGAGCGTTCGTATCGAAATTCTTTTCAAGGAAGAGGCGTCGGATCATAGTGGGTATTGTAGTGGTGGGGAATGTGAGCTCACCAGAAGGGTTTACAAGAAACAAGTCGAAGTGGAGATTGGAGAAATTACAAACAATTTGGAGTATTTTGAAAAGTATGCAGACGAAGTTGTGGGTGTCGACGAATGTTGCTGCCAATCGCACTATTGTGATTTAGGCGAAGATGTAGTATCCGCCGGTCTTGGTAAACACGACCACCGCATTACTATACTGAGAGTCAGTCTGGTAGACATATCTAAAAAAAGAAAACAGAGAAGGGTGAAACGAGACAAACTACGGGCAAGGAAGGAACAACAGAGGAGAGCGGCATACCAACTCTCTACACGATAGACATTGTACCATGTATACCGTGTAGACGTTAAAAATGATGGTGCAACCATCAACCAATATAAAAACAATCCTCGTTATGTATATTTGTGTTTTTTTCATTTTGGTATTGTTACTTTTAGCTGCTTTACCGCTTTAATAAAAATGTATATGGTCCTGATGTAACCGTTATTGTTTTATTTTCATTCATAATCATTACATGTAAGTTCGTTTTATATTTGATGAATCGTTTTATTTCCGTAAATTCATTTGTGTACGACAAACACATATGAAACTTATATAAATATTTTTTATTATATAAATGTATCATAATGGACAATCAAGCAAGAATAAATCAATTGGAAGAAGAGAATGCAAACCTAAAAGCAGAATTACAATCGGTCAAAGAACATCTTAAAAAATACACCGCGCCTGCAAGTAGTAAGGTTTATTATGAGAAACATAAGGAAATCATAAAACAGAGAGTAAAGGAATGCAGGGAAAAAACAAATTATATATCTACTATTTCCCCTGAAAAAAAGAAGGAATATAATAAACAAGCCTATTTACGAAGGAAAGAGAAACTGAAAAAAAAAATCGAAGAAACGAAAAGCGATGAAAATATTGTGGAATAAATAATAATTATGTAATTAGTTACTTAAACGTAAAATGTTTAGTAAGTATATAAGAAAGACAATCATCTACAAATTAGAATGCATGAAGAATATTGTGTTGAAATTAAACGTAGGATATTTCCTAGATGCATTGAGCCTGATTGCAATAAAGATGCCAAAGGCAAATCTAATAAGTGCATCGCCCACGGCGGTGGAAAACGATGTAATGAAACTGACTGCAAAGTCAGTGCCAGAGGCAAAACTGATAAATGTGCTGCGCACGGCGGTGGATGGGGAAAGCGATGTAATGAACCAGATTGTACATTTAATACCGCCGGCAAAACTGATAAATGTGCTACCCACGGTGGTGGACGGCGATGTAATGAAGTGGATTGTAATAGAAGTGCAATAAACGGTTATGACAAATGTACAGCCCACGGCGGTGGAAAACGATGCAATGAACCAGATTGCAAATCCTGTGCCGCAGCCAAATCTGATAAATGTGCTACCCACGGTGGTGGAAGACGGTGCAATGAACAAGATTGCAATAAAAGCGCAGCAGGCAAAACCGACAAATGTGTATCCCACGGCGGCGGAAAGCGGTGCAATGAACCGGATTGTAAAGTCAGTGCCATAGGCAAAACAGATAAGTGCGTGAAGCACGGAGGCGGAAAACGATGCAATGAACTTGAATGCAAAGCCAGTGCCAGAGGTAAAACTGACAAGTGCGTAGCCCACGGTGGAGGAAAACGATGCAATGAACCGGATTGCAACGCCGGCGCACAAGGCAAAACTGATAAATGCACACGACATGGCGGTCGTACGATATGTGTTGAACCAAATTGCAATACAAGTGCATATGGTAAAACTGACAAATGTATCGCACATGGGGGAGGAAAGCGGTGTAATGAAGCAGACTGTAAAGCAAGTGCCGCAAGTAAAACAGACAAGTGTAAGAAGCATGGAGGAGGAAAGCGGTGTAATGAACCCGACTGCAATACCAGTGCCCAAAGCGGCACCGACAAATGCATTGCACATGGCGGTGGTCCCCGTTGTCCTAATTGCATTGATTGGATTGATAGTCGTTGTAGTAATGTTAAATACGACGGATATTGTGCAACTTGCTTCAAACGGTGTTTTCCTGCCGATGCACGCAGTCAAGTTATTTATTCTCATACCAAAGAAATTATGGTAAGAAATAAAATCAATGAAAATTTTGAAGGATTTACTCACGACCGTCCTCTTTATACTGGCAATTGCGATTGTACACATAGGCGGCGTATTGACCATCGTAAGCTAATTGGTAATACTATGTTGGCAACTGAAACTGATGAATTTGGACATCGGGGGTACGATGACCGGGATGAAGAAATTCGTTATGATGACCTCTACATGATACATAGTGGCAAATGGATATTTATTCGTTTCAATCCCGATTCCAATGTGAGTAAAGTGGACATTGATGACAAATTGGATACATTGATAGAAACAATACGCAAATGTATTGGACGAATCGAAAGGGATGAAAATACGGAATTGGTAGAAATAATAAAATTGTATTGTTAATACTTTAAAAAGCAGTATTATCAAATAATTCACATAATACGTATTTCACATAATAAGTATTTCAATTATTATGTGTATAAAAATTCGCTTCTGCCCTGGATCGAACAGGGGACCTCTTGATAACTGCGTTATGGTAACAATACCATCAAAAATAACAGTCAAGCGCTACTAACCATCTGAGCTACAGAAGCAGTGAGTAACTTTTTCGGCAAACTCGTTCCGTAAATTTTTATTTTATTTTTATATTAAGCTCTCGCCGATATTCGAAATCGGGTTTTTAGATTCAAAGTCTAAAGTGATAACCACTACACTACGAGAGCCATTGTACATGTATTATTTCCCCCCCCCGCCACGAAATAAATACACGTATATTCTTTATATTGTTTATCGCATGTATCCTTTCAAAAAATTGATTTTACACTTGCATTAAGTATTTATGTCATATTGATTTAAAAAAGCGTATTTCGCACATACAATAAAATGGCTGAGATGGATTCTGCAACGCCTCTTCACAAAATATCCGGTATTTCTTTGCAAGTATTTCGATATAATTTTCATGATAGTTTTATGGATGAACTCACTGCATTTGCCAAGATACACGAACATGATAGCCGACTCGATTTTAAGGACGCATGGAAATCATGGATGACTGAAAATAAAGAATTGGTGGATGCCGAAACCGACCGGTTACTTCAGTTGGGGTTTGCAGGCGACGTTGCGGATAAAATGTTTAAAAGCGTTCGATATTATTTTCGCAAGAAATCTTTGGTTCCGTCTGTTCAGCCTGTGCGTAAAACGTATGACACTTTACACAAACCTGTCTTGGCTGCCATGGACGACCATATTCGTACACAAATTAAAATAAATGTGATTGAAACGAAACCGGACGCGGATGGGAATGTGCCGACCGCGGTCTCTACGATTTCTCCAGCGGAAGGGTTTGCGAACTTTTGCGATGAACACCAATTAATTATTTTGGATGCGATTCGAAGTTTGCACGCAGCGTCTGCATGTGATGCGGATATTTATGATGGACATGGGCCCGATGACAATATATTGCCGCCGGTTGCTTCGCAAATTAATCGCGAAAATGTGGTTACTTATATGAATAAACTAAAAAAAACATACAAGAATCGTTTTTATAATATTAAAGTAGCATTGTCAAAAATCGTGTAATTTGTGGAGGAAGTGGGGTGGTATGGTGGGTAATTAATTTATTTATAATATAGGTGATTGGCTTGGCTCTTTGCCTGGTGCGGTCCATACACAGCGCTCTGTTATGCCGTTTTTTTTATTGTTTACTATTCCGTCATGGACCTCGTTATTTTTCCACTCGCCTTCATACGTGTTTCCATTGGACCATGTATATACACCATGTAAATCGCGGAGTCCGTTGACGAAATTTCCACAATATATGTCCTTGTTTTGATATACCATTTCCCCGAATCCGTGCCATATTCCGTTCTTCCACATTCCACTGTACTGTTTTCCATCTCTGTAAACCATTTTGCCTTCCCCTGTAAGGGTCCCTTTCCTGACTTCGCCTTTGTAATAATCGCCGTTTTTGTAGTATATTTCATTACATCTACCATGAAACATATTGTTGCGCCAATCACCGACATATTCTGTGCCGTCTGCGAATTTATATATACCGTGCCCGTGCGCTATATCGCTTTGCCAATTGCAAATATGAATTGCGCCGGTATCATAATACAATGTGCCGACACCATGTTTTTTTCCGTTCAAACTCTGCCCTACATAAATATCCGCGCTGGACGTGATTAAATTTATTTCGA
>Ga0164292_10000999_pt1 | contig 22418 bp, 21 predicted proteins | sample GEODES117metaG_FD_111486 | JGI IMG/M metagenome (GOLD analysis project Ga0164292, IMG submission 111486) | Eutrophic lake water microbial communities from Lake Mendota, Wisconsin, USA - GEODES117 metaG | ecosystem: Environmental > Aquatic > Freshwater > Lake | place: USA: Lake Mendota...
TTCTAATTCTAATTCTAATTCTGATCCTTTACCGGATGATTCAGTATCAAGTCCTGAACAAGATCGATTATATTACAACTCTTACATGTTCCCCCTTGCTACAAAGCTTGATCTTTTGAACAACATCACACACCTCTCATCTAATGAAGTAGATGGAGTACGAACGGAACAAAATTTATCTGCCTCTGGTAAAACACTTTGGATGGATGGTGCAAATGCAAGGGCACAGAGCAGGAACTATGATTTAGAGCATATCGGTTCATGTAACGTATCAGCGACGATAGAAGTTATTGCCAAAGATGCTAACAATAATGAGTTTGTTATTGCTCTTTCAAAAGACGTGAAAATTCAGCTTGTGAGACCAACTCAGTACAAGACTGATACTGGAAATGAAGTTCTTTATACAAACTTCAAAAGCTGTACACCTAGTTCGGGTTGTAGTGGCTCTGAGTGTTGCTTTAACAATAGATGTTGGGACCAAACCCTTGTTTCTCAATGTATGGATGCTAGTATTACTCAAGGAAACAAGATTATAGGCGAAACTTGTTCAACAGATCTAGAGTGTTCAAGCCTATGCTGCAATAGAACATCTGGACTGTGTGCACCTCACAACTCACTCTTGTCGCCACCTGTCCTATGTAGCAAACCTATTGGGGACAGTTGTATCGCAAAGGAATGGTGCCAAAAAACGACAATTGTGAAATGTTACATTATTAGAACTGGAACAGATTCTATAGGAAATATAACCTGCCGGCAGCAGTGTTACAACGTTGAGCAACACGGTGATTGTAAAAACGGTATTTGTGTTTCTCCACCCCAGGACACCATCCCACCTTTTGATCCTAATGATCCGAACGCATGTAACAACGCTGTTCCTGCACCGAATTTTTAAGGATTGTAGAGGTCTACACTTTCAAGGCATAATTAAGTTCTAAGGAGTTTTTTTATGTCTTTACCTGAGCTACACAATTGTGTTCTCGATCATGTTGCCATAGCCGTCAAAAGTATCGCAAAAGCAAAAAATATCTATGAGGATCTCGGTCTTAAATTTTCACCTCATATTGAAGAAGTAACTGAGCAAAAAGTGTTAACTGCTTTTGCAAGTATTGATGAGAATGCACATATTGAGCTTCTAGAGCCAACTTCCTCAGAGAGTGCCATTTATAAATTTATAGAATCCAAAGGTGAGGGGATACATCATTTATGCTTTAAAGTTCCGGACGTTGTTAATAAAACAAAAGAATTAACGATAAAAGGATATAAATTTATTTATCCTGAACCTAGAATAGGGGCCGGTGGTTGTTTAGTGAATTTTATGCATCCCAAATCAACGGGTGGAGTTTTAATTGAACTATCCCAAAAACCTGTTGAGGAGAAATAAGTATGTCTTACTCCCAATTTCATGCACCTGTTTTAACAAAGATTAATAAGTTTATTTTAATTTCTGCTGGTGTTTGTTTTCTTCTGGCTTCAATTCTTAAAGCAGTGGGAGCATTTTCATTAGTGAGTGTCCTCGGGCTCTCTGCGAGTGGATTATTTCACGGTCTTATTTATCAACTTTTTACCTATCCATTTATTGAAGTTCAGCTTATGAACTTCATATTTAATGGACTCGTTGTTTGGTTTATTGGTTCTGAACTAGAGTCTCAATGGGGGCAGAAAATCTACTTAAGATTTTTACTGCTGACCATCCTTGGAGTGGGGTTAATTTACACTGTTGTCAATTTGTTGTTTTTCTTTGGGACTCAATTTTACTCTTTACCGATCCATGGACTTTCTGGCATTAACTTTGCCCTTTTGATTGCTTATTCAATGCTCTTTCCAGACAGACCGATGGCGTTCATGATGGTATTCCCAATGAGGGCAAAAACCTTTTGTTGGATTCTGGCCGGAATTGAAGTTTACTTGGCGGTTTTTTCTTCTTTTACAGCGTCTTGGGCCCATCTTTTGGCCATGGTCATCAGTTTTATGATCATTCATTTCCAAAATAACCCTCTGATAAGTAAGGCGTTAAATTCAACCTGGACAAAAAAGGCACCAAAGAAAAAACATCTCTACGTGGTTAAAGATGATGACCAAAAGCCTCCAAAGTATTGGCAGTAAATAACTGGCTGCGTTAAACCTTGCCGAACTTCAGGTGCAGTGGTACAAAGATTTCTCGAATTAAAGTGAGGACTTATGAAATTAAGATTAGCTCTTGAAGAAAAATTAATGGACGTTCGTGTACGTGACCGCCTTTTAGCAGAAGGAAAAATCACGAAAGAAGACGTAAAAAAATATCTAGATACTTTAAATGATGAGACAAAAAACGCTGTTCCACTCGATCACGAAGAACCAAAAAATATTCAGTAATTTCTTACTGAACGATAAATCCTGAAAAATAAATTTGCTTAATAACAGGTGGATCTCCAAGTTTGGAGTTCACCTGTTTCTTAATTCTATTTTCTAACAACATTTTTCCTGTGACTGATTCAAGATCCTCAGGATTTAGATGAGAGCCAAGTTCAATAAGAGTATCTTTAAATAAGTGTTCATTCGCCTTCACAATGGCTTTCTGCTCTTCTGTAAAAGTAAGCACATTCATTTCTACGTCTAAGTACCTCAGTCGGGTACTCTTTGAGTGTAGGTTCACTACAAATTTTTTAATCGGCTGGGGTTGAATCTGACTTGCTGTGGTTGCATCTGTTTTTAGCGCTTCTGCCTCTGCGGCCTGATCTGTAGGAGGTGGTTTTAGCATGTTATGCGAATAATAAACGAGCCCTGCACCGGCGATAACAACCACGAGATTTGCTAAAATAAGAATTTTTTGAAGCATGAGTTAATGATAACACAAAAGAAAGGGGCCACAAGGGCCCCTATTCTTGATTAAAGATATTTATCTAATTGAAGTGGAGTAAATGGTAGATCGAGATCACGAGCAACTTGCTCATAAACAAGTTTACCTTTGTAGATATTTACACCCAAGCGAAGTGGTTTATCTTTCATGATTGCTCTATCAACACCATCACGAGCAAGCATACGAGCATATTTTAAAGTCACATTTGTGAGAGCAAATGTCGAAGTTCTTGCAACTGCTCCTGGCATATTCGCGACACAGTAGTGAACAACACCATCAACAACAAAAGTTGGATTCTCGTGAGTTGTGGGCTTACAAGTTTCAATACAGCCACCTTGGTCAACAGCAATATCCACGACTACAGATCCTTTCTGCATTTTAGAAATCATGTCACGAGTGACGAGTTTTGGTGCTTTAGCTCCAGGAACGAGAACGGCCCCAATCACAAGATCAGATTGAATGACTGTCTCTTCAATATTGTGAGAATTAGAGAAAATAGTATTAACTTTGTTTTCAAAAAGTTGATCAAGCTCAGCTAAACGTTTTGTAGAAAGATCGATAAGAGTGACATCGGCACCCATACCTACGGCCATTTGAGCAGCATTTGTCCCAGCGATACCACAACCAATGATGGTAACTTTCGCACGACGGACTCCAGGAACTCCACCTAGAAGAATTCCTTTTCCACCTTTATCAAGCTGTAAGTAGGTAGCACCGACTTGCACAGACATACGTCCAGCGACTTCAGACATTGGAACGAGCAGTGGAAGAGACCCATCTTCAAGTTGAATGGTTTCATAAGCAATACAAGTTGCACCTGATTTCATAAGACCTTCAGTTTGAGGCTTATCAGCAGCAAGGTGAAGATATGTATATAAAATGTGATGAGGTTTAAGGAGAGCAATCTCATTTGGTTGAGGCTCTTTAACTTTTATGATCATTTCTCCAGTGTTGTAGGCATCTTCAAGAGTCGGAACAATTTTTGCTCCGGCCTTAATGTACTCTTCATCAGAAATACCAATACCCATACCAGCATTGTGTTGAACATAAACTTCGTGACCATCTTGAACTAATTGGCGGGCACCACTTGGAGTTAAACCCACTCGGTTTTCATTGTTTTTAATTTCTTTAGGAACTGCAATTTTCATCGGGACTCCCTTTTATAATTGACTCGAAATTCGGTTTAAAAATTTCACCCAATATACATGCTTTTTACTTTCAAGAATAGAGGTAGGTGGCACCATCTGTGGCAGGGAATGTATTTTTTACACCACGCCTCCCTAGTTCATGCGTAAGCTCAAGATAGTCCCACTCATGGCCCATGTGGGTGAGAAGAGCGGTTTTAGGCCGAATTTTATCAATATATTCCAAGGTGAGGTCTAAATGAAGGTGAGTTTGGTGGGGAGACGGGCGTAAACAATCGATAATGAGAATTTCGAGCTGAGCGTTAAAAAGCCTGTCTACAATATTTTTAGGTATCTCTCGGCAGTCGACAATATAGGCCATTTTTCCGTGCCTTATTCCCACCGTTTCCTCATGTCCATGTGGTAAAAAGAAAAATTCAAAATCAGATCCAAAGATTTTAAAATGACCTTCCTCAATGGGAAACTGATCAAGAAGGGGAATTCCACCACCAAGAATTGCTTTGTCGGAAAAGTAATTCTGGCGATCAAAAATATAGGGGAACTTTCTTCTTAAATCTTTTGCTGCCTGATGAGATGAATAAACTGGTAATGCATTTTTTAATTTAAAACCAAAAGGCCTTAAATCATCCATTCCATGGGTGTGATCAGCATGATCGTGAGTAATAATAACAGCATCGAGTTGATGAATCTTATTATTGAGTAACTGAGTACGAAGATCAGGTGAGGCATCGATTAGAATTTTTTTATCATTTGTAAGTTCTAAAACTGCAGAAGTGCGGTACCTTTTATTTCTAATGTCGTTTGACTGGCAAACCTGGCACTTACAACCTAAAATAGGAACTCCTGTGCTAGTACCAGAACCCAAAATTGTGATTTTGTTCATTTGAAGGATGCTACTATGAAGTTTTTGTTTTCGCTACTTGCTCTGATGATTTTTATGATGAGTTGTACAACGGTTAAAAAGGATAAAAATTTAGCAGAAAGTATACAAATCGAAGTGGATGAACTGAAACTCGATAATGGTATGACTGCTCTTATTGTAAAAAATTCTAAATTGCCTATTTTCTCACTATATTTCTTTTATAAAGTTGGTGGAAAAAATGAAATTCCAGGAATCACTGGAGCATCTCACTTCTTGGAACACATGATGTTCAAAGGAGCGAAAAAATACGGTAAAAACACAATTGATTTTATTATTGAAGGCAGTGGTGGTTCAACCAATGCCTATACCACCAATGATTCAACCGTTTATTATGAAAACCTACCTTCATCAGAACTCGAACAAATCCTAGATATTGAGTCGGACCGAATGGAAAATTTGGCCCTTGATCCAGATGATTTCAATAAAGAAAGAGCAGTGGTCTTAGAAGAAAGAAAAATGAGATATGAAAATTCTCCTAAAGGTCAACTCTATCAATTACTGATGGAAAATCTTTTTGCAGGTACTCCCTATGGAAGATCAGTCATCGGGGATATTCCTGACCTAAAGTCTGTCACAAGAGAGCAAATTCATGCCTATTTTAAGCGTTTCTATGCTCCTAACAATGTTGCTCTTGTGGTCGTAGGTGATGTCGATGTGAGGAAGACAAAAGATTTAATTAAAAAGAATTTTGGCCACATCAAATCTTCTCCCTCGGTGACAGAGGCACATGCAGAACTAAAGGATGAAGCCTTCCAGGTTCAATTGAAGGAGCCTAAAATCATCAAAAGAAAAGGCGAATCTCCAAGCCCACTTTTTATGCTTGCTTACCCCACCTACAAAGCTGGTCACCCAAAAGGTTTCGCACTTGATGTTCTTTCATCAATTTTAGGTTCAGGAAAAAGTTCAACTTTAATTAATGAATACATACTCGTTCCTAAACCTGTCGCAACATCAATGTATGCAGCTCATCAACAATTAGAGAAGAATGGTTTCTTTTTTATTGGTGGAGAACTTGTGAGAGGAATAAAACTTGATGAGTTTAGAGTTGATCTGCAGAAAAAATTAAAAGTCTACTGTGATACTGAAATAACAGAAAGAAATATTCAGAAGATCAAAAACAACTATCTGGTTGATTTATATTCAGGTTTGGATACAAATGCTGGACTTGCTCAATTTGTTGGAGATAGGCAGTGGCTTTATGGTGATTGGAGGTTTTATAAACAGGAACTTCAAATGTATGAAAAAGTCACTGTAAATGATGTTAGAGAATTATGTCGTGAAACATTTTCAAAAAATGGTGTCTTTGTATCCGTTTGGAATCAACACAAGTGAGAGTTAAAATGAAATATATTTGGGTGTACTTATTTATTGTATCTTCAGCTTATGGCAAAGAAGGGTTTCTTTCCTCGATGAAGAGATTGAGTTGGGACATAGGAAAAGAAGAAGTTGATGTCGTCTGGATTGAGGACAATAAATTCCCTAAGTTTACTGCCTCCATCTTTTTTCAAGATGGCGCAGTCAGTGACTCTATACCTGGCACAACCCAGACCGTTTTTGACTTACTATCATCTGGAACTTCAAAGGAGAACCAGAGAGAGATTTCAGAGTTCTTTGATTTTTATGGTGCGAATCTTCGTCACTCTGTGACTCATGAATACTCAATATTTACAGTTCAGGCATTAACAAAAGACATAAAACCAGTCATGGGAAAAGTCTGTGAATTGTTTAAAGATGCTCAATTTCCTAAAAACGAATTTGAGTCGCATATAAGTCGATCTAAAAGTCAGTTGAAGAATTTAGTGACTTCTCACTCAGCACTCGCTGACCGCGTATTTAGAAGAATAACATTAAAAGGAACTCCCTATGAAGCTCCGGTGGAGGGGACTCTTGAAGGCTACAATAAATTAACTCAACTTCAGTTGAAAACAAGATTAGATTATTTAAATAAGACTAAAAAAGTTCTTTTTCTAGCTGGCCCATCTGAAATAAATGAAATTGAAGAAGTCCTTTCAAAAAATTGTCATTGGTCAAATGTAAATTCTGCTGAAAAGTATGAAATAAAAAAACCTCAGCCTGAATCTTCCATCTATCTTGTGGAGGTGCCTTCAGCAAATCAAGCTCAAATTAGAGTTGGGAGATATTTAACGTTAAACGAATTTATTGGTAAGTATGATCATTTCTCATTCATGTCTAGCTTCCTTGGCGGTGGATTTACTTCAAAATTAGTTCAGGAACTAAGAGTGAAAAGGGGTCTTACTTATTCGGCGGGGGCTTACGTTTCAATGCAAAGGGATTATGGAAGAGTTGGTGTTGTAACTTTTTCAAAGAATGAAACAGCGGCTGAAACGATTTCTTTAATCAGGGATGTCTTATCTGATGTGGCCACTGGAAAATTTGAGGAAAAGGAATTTATTCATCAGAAAAATCATGTCGTTGGTGGATTTGCTTTTGGCTTTGAAGAAACAAATGCATTCTTGGGACAAATAATGCTTTATGACCATCAAAAAAGAGACTTAGAGCAGTTAGTTAATTTTCCACATGTGATTAGTAAGATGACGATGGCCGAACTGGGGAGAGTCGATATGGAGGCATTTCCATGGGATAAGCTATCAATTGTCGTTGTAGGAGATAAAAGTTTAGTTAAATCTCTTTCTAGAATTCGTCCTGTTAGAGTCGTTAAATACGAGGACTACCTTTAGACTTCATTCAGGTCGTTTCTTGCGAAACGGCCTGCATTTCTACCATCGCACCAGGATAAATCACCAGTCTTCCTGATCTTATTTTTCCAGAAACCTGAGCACTAGATCTAATAGACACTATTCCAAGGCAGTCAATTTCGCCCTCAACTGTTCCAAATATTTCAAGATCTATCGCCTTGATTTTGCCTTTTACAAAGCTTCCTCTTTCAAGAATAAGCTTTCCATGCTCTTTAACTTCAATGCTTCCATGGATATGTGAGTTAATGATGGAATCTCCAGAGAGTGTGAGATCACCAACGATACTTGAATGAGAACCAATAACATTATAATGAAAGTCTTTAAAATCTTTGTCATCAATCATGATTTTGTTCCCAGCTTGTAATTTTCCGTTTCTTTAATTAACAGTAAATCACCTTCACGACTAAAAATGTAAATAACAAATTTAACCTCATTCCCTTGAGGACGGCTGAAAAATTCAGCATTCGTTGGTCTTAACCTGGATACAGAAAAAGGCTCTCCAGAAGAATACTTCATTCCAAGATGAATTGTTTGATTCGTTTCTTTTGGATAAGCGACGACTCCTGATTCCGACATCATGAAAACGATGACGTGGCCCATGACTTTATTCTCAGGGGTAGAACTGATTATTTGAAATTTCAAATTTGTTTTATTAGATTCTTGGATGAACTCAAACTGATCTAAAGTCACTTTCTTTTCTTCAATAAGATTTTGCATCCCATAAGGTTTAATAATATTCATGAGATGAGGATCTTCAGTACCTGTCGTCGGTGATGTTTGCGAAAGTTTTTCACTTAGTAATTTGTTAGATTCTTGAAGAGCTTTTATTTCTGCCTCTAAACCATAAATTCGTGAATCAGATAATGAAGCCACATTGGGCAGAGATGGTGATGGTGCGTTTTTTAACCTAGATCCTAAACCCCAACTAAAAAGGATTACAAGAATCGAGAAAAAGATAACGGGGACCACAATAAAAATGGTTCTGATAAAACTTTTGGTAAGTCTAAAATATTTTGGTGGAAGTGGTGCATCGTAAATAACGACTGCCACTTCGTCACCATTTTTTTGAATGAACTCTTTCATTATTATTCTTTAAAGAATTTTTTAGATGGAGAGAAAGCAATCGTGTTTCCATCAACTCTAGACCAAACTTCGCCTACGATTTTCCAATCGTAATTTTTATCTTTTTTAAGGTATAAAGTCTTTTTTCCTATGTCATTGATAATCACAGATCGATAATCTTGCTGGAGATGAACGACCGCATACTCTTCATTTGAAAAGATTGAAATAAAGTCCAATTTAATTTTAGGCTGATCTGGTCTTGAGAAGACAGCCTTTTTATAAGACCTATAGTTTTCGTAATTACCATGCTTTCGATCATAGAAACGAGCAGGGTCATAAGCAGAAATATAATTGTTGAAATCTTTATTTTGCCAAGCGGTTGCCCATTTTTGAACGGCATCACTCAGGTCTTTTCGATTTCTCTCCCAAGTCGTTTTTGACAAATAAAAAATATCTTGGACCACAATGATAGGAGTGTGATTTAGTTCGATGTACTGAGAAATATCTTTGAGGTCTTGGTTTTGAACGACAACACAGCCTCTAGAGTCTAAACCTTTCGAAATACGATTATCATCATCCGTGGAATGTAACCAAATACCACCACCACCTTTACCTTCTTGAACATCGATAAAGTTTGGATAATCCATTGGAAAAGCTCCAGGTCCATAAATCTCAGCATATTTTCCATGTCTTCTAAAAAGTTCTTCTTTGGATAAAAAATCATAGATGGTGTAAATGCCCTCTGGAGTTTTATGATCTCCATTCACCGTTTTATCACCCTTAAATTTTCCAGTCGCAGTATTAAATGTCCTAATAAGCTTAGGAACAGAATTCTTATTTTCAAACAGATGGAGCTTGTGGGTGGCCTTTTCAACTAAGATGACGTGATGAGAGAACTTTTGATCCATCATTAAAATGTTAGATGGAAAAAAGTTTTCCTCAGCAGAAGATAGCCCGACAAAAGTCGTCAACAAAACCCAGGTAATAAGTTTTAGCTTTTTCAAAAATCCTCCAAATCGTACTTTACAATTGTATTATGAGCCAAAGAGGGAAGCAATACTTTGTGGGCGTCTTCCCTAGGGGAGATGAAGAAATTTTTCAGAATAAATGGTTCATTCTCCTCATTCATTACCTGACATGTGCAATTGGTTACTTAAGAAGCTTTATTTTTTTTCTCATTCATTTCAAGAATTTAACGAAAAGATAAATAGATACAACTTCAATCAATAGGACTTCAATATGAACGACGATGATGCAGCAGAATTAGGAAAGCTTAAGGCCATGTCTTCAAATCCTGTTAATTCACAGATAGACGAAGCCTTTAAAGGTGGCATCAAAGCAGAAGCTAAACCTGAAAATAAAAATGAACTATCGTCTCCTCCACCGCCTCTTCCGGGTCCTGGTGAATTATCTCTTGGGGAAATAGAGGAGATCGATCTCGATTTTGGATCAGAAAATAATGATGAAATTCCTCCAGTAACAGAAGCCCCAATGGAAAATGATTTGGATCTTTCTTTAGAAATGGGAGCTGACTTAAAACTGTCCGAGAATGAGAGTGATATTGATAGTAATGAGTCGAGTGAAAATCAATACGGAGATATTTCTCTTGATGAGTTAGAAGATGAGGAAGAGGTTCCAATTAACGATCAACCATCAAATGAGACTGAAGAAATTATAGAAAACTTAGGTGAATTATCTTTTGATGAAATGGTGACATCAGATAGTTTAGAGACTTCAAGTGATTTGAAGGATTCAAGTTTAGATGACCTCGGAGATTCTCAAGAATCTCTTGGAGATGAGGACTTCAGTGGATTAAATTTATCTGAAGAGGATAACTTCGATCTAATTAGTTTAGAGGACTCAAAAGTACAAAATCTCAACCAAAAAGATGTTGATGTTGAATCTCCGCCAGAACTAAGTTTCGGTTCTGATGAAGTTCAAGAAGATTTGTCGCTGGATGATAATTCGGAGGGGGTCGATTTTTCTGAAGATGCTATTAAAAAACTTCAAGAAATTGATCAAATCTTGGTCGTTGACGCTTCAAAAATTGACATAAAAAATGAGCTAAAAAATAATGACAACGATTTAAACGAATCACTCGTTTCTGAAGATATAAATCTTGAAAATATTAATTTTGGAGCAGAAGAAGATCTCGTTAAGCAAGACGCGAGTGCAAACATCCCAGAGGTAAAAGAAGATAAGCCGAAGAAAAAGAAAAAAGAATCTCAAGAAACAAAAGAAGTGAAAGAAGATAATGCTATCGGAAAAGACCTAAGAGAAATTTCTGGAGCTTACTCAGTTGAGATGGAAAGGATGCAGGCTACAATAGCAAATCTCAGAGGGGATAGAGAAGAGCTACTTGCAAAGATACAAAAGCTTGAAGAGGATAAGCTTATCCATGCGAGAAGCAGCCTCTCTGTAAGAGCTGAATTAGATGAAAAGAAAATCGAACTTACAATTATTCGAAAAAAGCTCAATGAAGAGATCAGTGAGCTGAAGGATAGATTAAAATTATTTGAAGAAAAACGTCTCATTATGGAAGAGAAGAATAAAATTCTCCTTCAGGAATTGGATAAATCGGCACAAAAAAACAAAATTGATGTCAAGAAAGTGCAAATAAGGGAAAGAGAATTAGAGCAAAAATTGGAACTTTTAAAATCTGACGCCGAGACCCAGATAAGACACAGAGATTTAAAAATTCTTGAGCTTAAAAGAAAAATCGATGCCATGGAATTTGACATGGAATCTATCTCTCAGCAGGAAAAAAGATCTGTTGAATCTCGATTTGAATTAGAAGATAAACTAGAAAAAGCTATTAAAACTCTTCGATCTGCAATTAATGTCCTTGAGGATGAAACAGATCGAACAAATGCATTGAATGCTTTAAAGAAAAACATAGACATGTAATGAAAAAACTCACGGATGTTTTAGAAATTATTGCGATAGGGTTGGATTCGGTTGCGATTGAAGCAATTAAAACATCTTTGCGTGATAATAAAGTAAAAAATCAGATAAGTTTTTTTCAAACAATCGATGAACTTTCAAACTATAAAAAGAAAAATGCTGATGCTGTTTTTTTCTATTCAAATCGACAAAGTCAAAAAACGATTGATGACATCAGAAAAATTCATCTTCTTTTGCCAGGGGCTGGGGTCACGCTCTTATCCACAAGAGCAGAGCATACCGGAATCGTAGGTGCTTTTAGGGCTGGGCTATTTGATTTTTTAACACTTCCCATCGATCAAAATGAGTTAAGAACAGTCATCTATCGATTAAAAATTCATGGGGCCGTTCAAAGTCATCAATGGAATCCGGAAAGAGCTGTTTTACATATCTTTTCTCGACCAGAGAGTTTTGCAAACGTTGGTGACGTTGCAGCAGCTCTCAATCAATATTTGACACTCTTTTTTCAAGTTGAAAAAGAAGTCCAATTTTCTTCAGACTCAAGGTCGCTTAGTGGATTAAAAAGGAAATTAAAATTTTCCGATCGCCAACTCAAAAGAATAAGGCGCTTTCTGGCTGATGAGACAGGTCTCATTTTTGGAATTAGACTCATTCATGAGCGTTGCTATTTCTTGATTAAGAAAGGCGATGGATCGGTTGCTTATATCGTTGCAAAAAATATTTCAGAGTATTCCGTAAAAGATATTTTAAGTAACTATCTTGCCAATATTTTAAAAACGACTTTATCTATCCTGGCGGAAGCTAAGAAACGAGAGTACATAAGATTGTTGTCTCTTACGGATGAGGTTACAGGTGCTTTTAATCAAAGAAAGCTAGTCGAAGATTTAGAGCATTATATTGGAAGATTTCATCATGAACAGATTGGCTTTTCTTTGCTCTTCATAGACATTGATTATTTTAAAAATGTAAATGATCAATTTGGTCACGTTGTCGGAAGTCAATTGTTAATAGATATGGCGGCCATCCTTAGGAGTCAATTAAGGTCGACTGATCTTATCTATCGCTATGGGGGAGATGAATTCATTGTTTTACTTCCTAGAACAAATGTTGAGGAAACTAAAAAGATTGCGCTTCGAATCTCCGATGCTGTTAAAATTGAAGAGTTCAATATTACGAATAATCAAAAGTATCGACTTTCTCTATCTATTGGAGTCGCCCAATTCCCAACGGATGCTACAAATGCGAAGTCTATTATCGAGTTTGCTGATAAGATGATGTATATGTCAAAGAAGAGTGGTAGAGGAAAAGTATTTCACGTAACAGAAGTCGTTGCATAAAAAAAGCCCCTCTTTGAGGGGCTTTTTTTATTATTTTGAAGCTGCTTTTTTTGTCGTTTTAGCTTTGAAGCCTGGTTTCGTCGTCGCCTTAGAAACTTTTTTAATTACTTTTTTTTTCGATGTCGCCCCTGAGGTGCTTTTCGCTGGAGAAGCAGCTTTTGAAGCTTTCAATTTTGCTGTGGCCTTTACCAATTTATCAAATTTTGCCTGTAGAGTAGCGAGTTCCTTTTTTTGTCCTTCTAAAAACTTTTTTGCTTTTGCTTCGAAATCATCTTTTTCTTTTTGAAGCTTCTTTTTTACATTGTCGAGATCTTTATCGACAAGTTTATTGAAGTCTTTTTGAGCGTCTTTAACCATAACATTAATGCTAGACTTGATATCACTCACATTCACATCTGAAATGAACGTTTCGATATTTGATTTAATTTCGTTAATTTTTCCCATAACTTTATTTTTTGTTTCTTCAGTCATAATCCCTCCGTTTAGGATTGAAGTTGGTAATTTAAGTTTTTACTGATCGGAACTCGGTAGCCAAACCCAAAACTCTTTGCCTTCACTTTTAAAATTGGGCAAAACTGAACTCTTTTATACTCCGATTTCAAGTAGAGATGAAGTACTTTTGTAACTTCTCCATCATCAAAACCTAATCTTAACAATTCCCTCTTTCCGAGCCTGAAACTAAGAATACCTTCAAGCATAGGATCGAGTCGTTCATAGGGGGGAAGTGAATCTTGATCGAGTTGGTTTTGTCTTAACTCCGCTGAGGGACCTCTATGAATGATCCCCTCTGGAATGATGTGACCGTAATTCTGATTTACGTACTCGGCAAGTCTATAAACTTCTGATTTGTATAGATCTCCCAATAGGGAAAGGGCGCCAACCGAGTCCCCATACTGAGTGGAATAGCCGACCGCCAGCTCAGATTTATTCGAGGTATTAATAACCATTGCACCAGTTTGATTCGATCGCGTATAAAGGAGAGTTCCCCTGAGCCTACTTTGAATATTTTCATCAGTAAGTCCCTGAAATGGCTCTGGAAACGTTTGAGAGAAAGCGTTTTTTACGGCCGAGTGGAGAAACTTTATTGGAAGATAAGAGAGGGGTATCTGGAGTCTTTTGCAAATTTCTTCAGATAGTTCAGTTGATACTGAAGAGGAGTAAATGCTTGGCATATAGATCGCCTCGAGAGACTGCCCCTCTTTGAGTCCAATCTTTGTAATTGCTAAAACTAGTGCCGAGTCCATTCCTCCTGAAAGTGCCACTAAAAACTTTCGAAAACCACTCTTTGAGGCATACTCCTGAAGTCCGAAAATGAGTGCTCGCAACACTTCTTTACATTCTTCATCGGTCCATATTTTTAAGATAGGAGGAGTTGATCTGGTCTCAATTCTGGGACTGAAAAGTCCTTCCCAGGTATTTTCTTGGTTCAGTGGCTGAGTTTCTTGGTAACTTCCGGAAATATCTTCGAGGCTGATCGATTTTGTTTCTGATTCAAATGACTTCATTTCGACATGTATAATTTCTCCGGCAGCAACAAAGCTTCCGCCATCAAAAAGTATCTCATCCTCACCCCCAACTCGATTGACATAAAAAAAGGGACACTTAAATTGGTGAGAAATGGTCTTTGCTCGATGAAAGCGTTTAGATTTTTTGGCGGCTTCAAAAGGCGAAGCAGAAAGATTAATGAGGGCATCTACTTTTATCTTTTTAGCATTTGCCTCTTGGAGCATGAGCTCGCAGGGATCCAAATTATGAAAACTTGATGCCCACATGTCCTCGCAAATATGGAGAGCAAATGTTTTATTTTTAAAATGATAGAATGAATTTTCAAAACCAGGGGAGAAGTATTTTTGTTCATCAAAAATATCATAATTCGGTAGAAGTCTTTTAGCATAAAGAACCTGAAGACCTTTTACTGGTGAAATTTCAAAGATCACATTTTTTATTTTTTTTGGAATTCCGTCTCTCTCATATTCGTAATGAAGTCCCCCTACGAGGGCCCTCCAGTCCCCAGTTTGAGACTGGGCCCAAAGGTTTAATTTATTTAAATGCTCCTCATAACTATCGATAAAAGGTTTTTGAAGGACTAAATCTTGTAAAGGGTAGCCCGTCAGATAGAGTTCAGGAAAGAGGTGAAGGCCATCCCCCTTTAACGACTCGACAAGAGTTTGGAAGATGGCATCAAAATCCGCCAAGGTATGATGGGTTTGATGTAGTATTAAATTCGTTTTCATAAGTACTCGTCTTTACTTGACACGTTGCCTTAATTGGAGGTAATTGAAACCTGCTTAATTATACAGAAAAAGTGATTAAAAAGAGAGTACTCATGCAGAATTTGATGAAATCTCGTGTGATGGTTATTGGGGCCGGACTTGCTGGATCTGAAGCAGCTATGTACCTTGCAAAAAACAATGTGGAGGTCGTTTTAGTTGAGTCAAAAAAAATAAAACTTAACCCAGCTCAAAAAAATCCAAATTTTGCTGAACTTGTCTGTACCAATTCTCTTAAATCCCTTGATCCAAACTCTGCTCATGGATTGTTAAAAGCGGAAATGAAGTCATTTGGTTCATTTATAATCGAGACTGCTGAAAAGAATGCTGTTCCTGCGGGAGACGCTTTGGCGGTTGATAGAGATCTCTTTTCTCAAGAGGTAACTGAAAAAGTTCGAAACCATCCTTTGATTCAGGTCGTTGATCTTGAGGCCAGTAATCCAATCGATTTAAAAAAGCAATTTCACTGTGATTTTATCATCATCGCCACTGGTCCTTTGACCTCAAAAAGTCTTGAAGAATGGATCTTAAAAGAAGTTTCTTCAGATGATTTTTATTTTTATGATGCCATCGCTCCTGTCGTGGATGCTGATTCTTTGGATTTATCAAAAATGTATTTTAAGGATCGGCATAAAGATATTGAAGAAGGGGGAGATTATCTCAATTCCCCTATGACAAAAGAGCAGTACTACGCATTTATTGAAGAATTAAAAAATGCGGAAAAGGTTCAGCCTAAGGATTTCGAGGATTGGAAATTTTTTGAGTCGTGTTTGCCAATTGATCTAATGGCAGAGAGAGGTCCAGATACGGCCAGATTTTCTTGCATGAAGCCTGTGGGTCTTGAACCTGACATCAACGGGAAATGGCCATTTGCTGTCGTTCAGCTAAGAAAAGAAAATCTACTAGGTTCGGCTTATAACCTTGTGGGATTCCAGACTCGTTTAACCTATAAGGAACAAGTTCGTGTATTCCGAATAATCCCCGGTTTTGAAGAAGCAAGCTTCATTCACCTTGGTTCTTGTCACAGGAATTCCTTTTTGAATGCAAGAAATCTTCTCGATTTTGATTTAAAGTCAAAAAAACATCCAGAGATTTACTTCGCTGGTCAAATTACAGGGGTTGAGGGGTATACCGAGTCTGCATCCATGGGTCTTTATGTGGCCATCCAGCTTCTGAGAAGAATGAAGGGAGAGTTGCCCTTAAGATTTCCTGTCGAGACAGCAATTGGTGCACTCGTCAATTACATCATGACAATAGAGAAGCCTTGTCCATCCAATATCAACTTTGGACTTTTACCTTCCATCGAATTTACTCGAGATCAAAAAAAGGCTGGGGGCAAAAAACTTAAAAAAGAACTTGTAGCGAGAAGAGCACAAGAAGTTTTCCAAAGCTTTCAATCTTCGATAAGATAAAATCATGTTAGGAACTTTACTTGTTATACTTGCTTGTCTGCTATGGGGTATGGATACTCTTATTAGATATCCTCTTGTTGAACGAGGAATTAATCCCGTTACGATTGTTTTCTATGAGCACTTTATTTTAACGGTTCTTTTTTCTTTTAACTTAATTCCAAATCTAAAAAGGATTGGGGAACTCAAAATCGCTGATGTCTTTAGTTTTTTAGTGATTGGTGGATTGGGATCTGCGATCGCAACAGTTGCGTTTACAGAGTCTTTTCAATACTTAAATCCGTCATTAGTCATTCTTTTGCAAAAGTTTCAGCCCGTTGTCGCCATTATTTTAGCAAGTATTATTTTAAAGGAAGAAGTCCAAAAGCAATTTGTTGCTTGGGCCTTTGTTAGTTTAATTGGTGGTCTCCTTGTTAGCTCCCCAGATATTGAGAGATTCTACTCACTCATGGTCAGTAATTTTAGTGCCGTGACTTCAGATGTGGCGATTAAGGGCTATGGTTTAGTCGGTATTTCGATTTTGGGTTGGGGAGCTGCGACTGTTTTTGGTAAGCGTCTTAGCATGGTTGGATTTGAGACAAAATCAATCATGGCAGGTCGATTTGTGACAGGTTTTATTGTTCTCATTCCATTTATTCAATGGAATAGGGCGCTTCTTCTACCAAATGGAGAAGATTATCTAAGAATACTAATTATGGTGATGATTTCTGGCGCTCTGGCCATGTGGTTTTATTACCAGGGACTTCAGAAACTTTCTGCTAAAACGACTGCTATTGCAGAAATGTTCTTTCCGTTTTTTGCCATTATTGTGAACTGGGTTTTTTTAGGAAAACAACTCACGGAATTGCAATTAATTGGGGGAGCAATCCTTATTTTTGGTTCTCTTATAATTCAATTAAAGAAGTATTAAAATGAATACAGCGGTAGCGATAGATTCTCTTCTCTTAAGGGATGATTGTGTTTTTCTCCTAGAGATGATTTTAAATCTTTTTCCACAATCTGAAATTTATACCATTGCACATAAGCGTGGTTCAATCCTTGGACCGATTGAAACGAGACCTATTGTTTCTTCATTTATTACTCACAAGGCAAAAGACTTTTCATCTTTTAAGAAAAATTTTTGGATTATGCCCTCAGCAGTGAAGGGAATTCCTATCCATAAGTCGATTGAAAAAATGATTGTTATTTCTCGCGGATATATTCATGGTCTAAACTTACCCAACTCTATTGAAAAATATTTATATATCGTAGATTGGGATTTTATTGATCAAAATAAGCTTGGTTGGCAAAAAATGTTTAGCCCTTACGTCAATGAGTGGAGAGAAAAAGCTTTAATAAAATACCCAAAAATTGCAGTCAGCTCAGAAGTCTTGAAATCGAGACTCGATTTACCAAATGCTGAAGTCATTTATCCAACCTTTAAAACGGAGGAGTATCCGTTTGTTCGAGATGAGGATCACCATTTTATATTTACTCATCATTTAGTCTATACTCATGACCTTGAAATAGAGGAGTTTCGTCTTCTCGTTTCATTTCTATCCTCTAAAGGCGAAATGGTGAGAGTCCTTGGGCCAGATACTCATCTAGAATCCGTCAAAAAAGAATTTCCTAAAGTTGAATTTGGCGGAGATCATTGCGACGCCACGAATGCACTTTATTCTCATCAAGCCAAGGTCGTTTGGGATTTAAGTCGATCTAGTTTTCCATCAAAATCTTTTGGGGCCCTTGCGACTGGACGTCCTGTGGCCGTAAGAGATTTAAAAGTAAGACGTGAGTTTTTAACTATTGGCGCTAGCTTTGTGGAAGAATTTGTACAGGAATCTTTGGAAAGGATATATTTAGAAATAGAATCAACTTACCTCAATTACGATAGGAAGATTCTTAGAAGATTGGGTTTAAAGTGGAATGAGCGTTTGTTCAAGTCAAAGATGAATAGGTTTTTAAATTAGATTGTTTATTCTTGTTCCAAATGTCTTAATGCTTCTTCAAGTCTTGTGATTGTTTTCAAAATAACTTGATCTATTGTTTCATTTTTTTCTCTTGAAATGATAGTCGCAGCTGAGTGTGAATGGCCGCCTCCCCCAAGGGCAACAGCTATCGTACCAACGTCATATTCACCTGAAGACCGCAGGCTCATTTTGACAACATCTCCGTCATCTCTAAACATACAGGCAACTTTTATATTGTTAAGGATGAGTAGATTATTGATAAAGGCGTGAGTATCTTCAACATCACCCGCAAAACGATCGATATCCTCTTTTTTTAAAACAATCCAAGCAATGGTCTCATCTTTATTTGTCGAGGCCGTATTAAGAATCGTCGCAAGCATATGCATGTGGTGAACACGCTTTGTTCCGTATATACCATTGTAGGCCTCAGGAGGACTAATTCCTGTATCCATGAGCTTTGAAACTAATTTATGCGTTGAAGAAGAAACTGTGGGATAACGAAACGAACTGGTGTCAATAATGATGGCCGTATAGATAGGGAGGGCCATATTTTTATCGAATTTTATTCCTAGGTGCTCAATAATTTCACCGACAATTTGTCCCGTCGCGGCTGCATTTATATCGATACAGTGCTGACTTAGATCTCGCCCTCTGCAAGGATGATGATCGATGTACAAAAGAGCGCGGCTGTCACCTATATATTGACCTAATTGCTGACCAACTCTTTGTTTTGTATTGGTATCAACAACAATGATGAGATCTGTTTCATAGTTTGGATGTATTTTTTGAAATTCCTTAAAACCATGAACAACTTTTTCAGTGTCTAAGTACTGATATCGATCAAGAAGCGGCTCTTCGTTAACGCAGAAGCATTCTTTTCCATATTTTCTTAAGGCAAGACATAGGGAAATTTCTGATCCAATACCATCGGCATCAGGAAACTCATGAGTTGTGATGAGAATCCGCTTCGCTACTTGAATTCTTGACTTAAAAGTATCTAAAATAGTCATAGTTTTAGTATCTTCTCGGAATTTAAATCTGTTAACTAGAGAGCGAAGTCAAATTGTATGAGCAATATTAATAAAATACTAGTAGTTGACAATATCTCTAGAGAATTTCCCGGCAGGAAGGCCGTCACAAATGTATCTTTTGAGGTGGAGAAGGGATCAATTCATGGGTTTCTAGGCCCAAATGGTGCTGGAAAATCGACAACAATGAGAATGATCGCTGGGCTTCTACCTCCTTCTTCCGGTCAAATCACCGTTCTCGGTGAGAAAGTTACAGGATCTAATCCAAACTTAAAAAATCAAATAGGTCTTCTGCCAGAGAACGCGCCTTTAATTTTAGACATGTCAGTAGAAAAATACTTACGTTTCGTGGCGAAACTCCATGGAGTTCAAAATCTTAATGATCAAGTTGAGCAAGTGATGTCTGAACTTATGATTTTAGACGTAAGAAAAAGATTGATTGGAAATTTATCAAAGGGATATAAACAAAGAGTTGGTTTAGCTCAAACTCTTGTTTATGATGCTCCATTTTTAATTTTAGATGAACCTACAAATGGTCTTGATCCACAAACAGTTGTAGAACTAAGAGATTACATAAGACGACTTTCAGACCGTAAAACGATTCTTTTTTCTTCTCATATCCTGCCTGAGGTTGAGCAACTTTGTGATCAAATCACAATTATCCATCAAGGGAGAGTTAGGGCAACAGGAAATTTACACGAGATCCATAGGAAATTTAGGCAAGGACTTGTTTTAAAAATTGGCTTAAGAGTAGGGGAACATCTACCAGACCTATCCATCTTTGGTAAGTATGAAGTCACTCAATCTCATTTTGTAGGAAAGGAAATACAATTTCATGTCACATTTGAGAACGATACCGATTGCAGATCAGAAATTGGAAAATATCTCATCAAAAGTGGTGTCAATCTTCTCACCCTACAGGTGGAGTCGCCTGAACTAGAGGACATTTTCTTACAAGTTACGGAGACAAAAAAATGATTTGGACTATCTGGAAAAAAGAGGTGGAGTCCTATTTCGCTTCCCCTCTCGCTTATATATTAATAGGTCTTTTTTCCTTAATTACTGGAATTATGTTTTTTAACTTATTGGTTACTTATACTGATGGAGTTCAGGCCATCCCGCAGGATATGGCACAAAATATTTCCTTTGTAGAAGAAGTGGTCTTGAAGCTTTTTGCAAATATAAATTTTCTTTTTTTGATTTTTATACCTCTCATAACCATGAAACTTTTTTCCGAAGAAAAACGCCTTGAAACAATTGATCTATTTTGGTTATCACCCATTAAAGAATGGCAAGTCGTTATTGCAAAAGGTTTATCTGCATTAACTCTAGTTCTCTCGATGCTGTTCATGACATTTATTTTTCCCTTAATTATCTGGGGAGTCGGAATAAAAGATATATCTCTTTTGAGTACTTCCTACCTGTCTGTTCTTTTAAATGCCTGTTGCTACGTTTCGCTAGGCCTTTTTTGTTCCTCAATAACCAGTAACCAAATCATTTCCGCGCTCCTTTCAATATTAGGAATCCTTTTTCTTTGGATGATTACTTGGGGTGGACACTTAAATTCAAACTACATGATTTCTGAGATTTTTAACTATCTTGGGATTACCTCACATTTTGAAAGGATCCTTAGAGGCCTTTTGGGAACTCAGGATCTCATTTATTATGGAACTTTCATTTTCTTCTTTGGGTTTTTAACGGTGAAAAGTCTTGGAAGGAGAAACTGGTAATGAAGAACTGGCTTTTCCCTCTTTGGGTGATTATTGATGCTCTAATCTTTGTCGCTGCAGTGGCACTCTGGATTACTGCTCCAGAATTTACGACATTGAATATTGTTGTTACTGTTTTTGCGATCTCTTTAGGATTTCTTTTAAGTGTTGTCAAAATGGACATCATAAAAGAGATCATTAAAAGTCAGTATTTTCGTTCAACGATTTCTCATTTGATCAATGTTTTTCTCGTCCTGTGCATCCTTGGAGTGCTGAATTATCTTGGAAATAAAAATTTTAAAGAATTCGATCTAACTTTAGAAAAAAGAAATAGTCTTACTGATCAAACTCGTAAAGTTATAGAGATGGTTCAGTCACCACTAAAGATTTCTGTTTTTTCGAGACGTGAGGAATGGTCATCGATGCTTAATCTTTTGAAGCTTTATCAAGCTCAGAGTAAGCTCATCTCAATTGAGGCGATCGACACGGATGTGAGAAGAGATCTTGTTGAGTCTAAAAAAATCACTCAAAATGGAACTGTTATTATTGATTATCTTGGTAAAGAGACTTCTTTCCCTCTTGTGGATGAGTTATCTGTCACAAATGGTCTTTTAAAAGCGCTTCGAAAAGACAAAATAGTTTTATATATCATCAATGGACATCAAGAGTTGTCATGTTCTGAAACTTCAGAGGAAGGACTCTCTATCCTTTGTGATAAATTAAAATCTTTAAATTATGAAGTCAAAGAGCTCGATCTTGCTACAACAAATCGGATCCCAATTGATGCTAATGCAGTATTTGTGTTGGGTCCTATCTCTGGCTATTTAAAAGAAGAAGTCGCGATTATAAAAAATTATATCGATAGTGGTGGAAACTTTTTCTTGGCACTGGCACCAGCATTTAAAGCTGAGTTATACGATAACTTAACAAATCTAGTGAAACCTTTTGGTCTTATTCTGGGAAAAGATATTGTCATTGATAGGCTTTCCACTGTGCAAGGGGCAGAGGCAACAATTCCTATCGTCAATAAATATGATTCTCATCATCCAATAACGGAAGGCTTTAATCTTAGAACCGTCTTTCCATTGAGCTCCTCAGTTTCTACCCTAGAGGGGAAAGATACTGCCCAA
>Ga0164292_10001000_pt1 | contig 22415 bp, 23 predicted proteins | sample GEODES117metaG_FD_111486 | JGI IMG/M metagenome (GOLD analysis project Ga0164292, IMG submission 111486) | Eutrophic lake water microbial communities from Lake Mendota, Wisconsin, USA - GEODES117 metaG | ecosystem: Environmental > Aquatic > Freshwater > Lake | place: USA: Lake Mendota...
CCGTGTGGTGAACACCTGGGCCGACGTGCTCAACCGTGCCGGCCTCGGCATGGAAGTGATGCACGAGCGCAACGCCCACAACTTCCCCCTCGACCTGGCTGCTGCGGAAGCCACCCCCGTGGCGCTGACCGCTCCTGCGATCGGTTGATCAAGACATCGGAATCCTGATTGGATTCCAGTCTTTCGATCTGATCAAGGCCCCTGCTTCGGCGGGGGCTTTTTTGTTGCCGGCGGGATACTTGCGGCTGATCGTTTGCTTCTCCTCAACCACCTCCTCCCGATGCAGCTCCCAAGTGTTCTGTCCGCCCGCTACCGCCGGTTGTTTCGCTTCTACGACCGCAACGGTGACGGGGTGCATTCCCTGGCCGGCGACTTCATCCCGGTGGCCCACAGCATCCAGGCGCGCTGGGGGGAGCGGCCTACCCCCGTACCCCAGCTGCTGCAGGTGCTGCTCGACACCTACACCCACGAGAACGCTCGTCGGGATACCGATTCCAGCGGCAGCGTGGATCTGCAGGAGTTCATCGACTCCCATGGCCCTGTCGTGGCCGCCTTCCGATCGTTGCCAGAACAGGGGCGGCTGTTCATCGAGCGGGCGGCGGGAGGCTTCTTTGACCTCCTGGACCTCGATGGCGACGGTGTTCTTCAGCTCGCAGACCTGGAGGCCTTCGCCGCCGCCTATGGCCATCCGGTGGCGGGCATCGCCGCCAACCTCGACGCGATGTTGGACGACCTGGGCCTGCCCCCCAGCCACTTACCGCGCCAGGCATTCCTCACCCTGGTGGAGCAGTACTGGTTCGATCCTTCCCCCACCGCCCCCGGCCGCCGCCTGTTCGATGGCTTGTCCCTGCTGGAATGAAGCCGCTAGTTGCAGCGGCGCATTGCAACAGCTGGCCGAGGAGTTGCTGGTTCAAGCCTTGCTCGTGACGATGGGCCGCCGCCGGTTGGGATACAGCTCACGGCACAGCGGGCAGACGGTGCCATCGCAGCCACGGGCGGTGCAGTGCTCGCGGCCATAGAAAATGATCTGGAGATGCAGCTTGTTCCAGGCGGATCGGGGGAACAGGCGCTTCAGGTCGGTTTCGGTGCGGGCGACGCTCTCGCCGCTGCTCAGCCCCCAGCGCTGGGCGAGGCGATGGATGTGGGTATCCACCGGGAAGGCCGGCACACCGAAGGCCTGGGCCATCACCACGCTGGCGGTTTTGTGGCCCACGCCCGGGAGAGCCTCCAGGGCCGCAAAGCTGCTGGGCACTTCGCCGCCGTGACGCTCCAGCAGCAACTCCGCCAGGCGCTTCACATTGCGGGCCTTGGTCCGGGCCAGTCCCAGCTGACGGATATGGCCCAGGATCGTGGCCTCCTCAAGGGCGGCCATCGCGTTCGGGGTAGGCCCGGCGGCGAACAGAGCCGGCGTGACCTCATTGACCTTCTTATCGGTGCACTGGGCGCTCAGCAGCACCGCGATCAACAGGGTGAAGGCATCGCTGTGATCCAGCGGCACCGGGGTCTGGGGATAGTGCTCCTCCAGGCGCTGCATAATCAATGCCGCCCGCTCCTGCTTCCTCAACGCTCTGCCGCCCGGCCTGTGAAGCCCAGTTTGTAGGCTCAAGCCAGCGCACTCAGCCCATGGGCAGCAGCTTCGGCGAACTCTTCAGGATCAGCACCTTCGGCGAATCCCACGGCGGCGGCGTGGGCGTGATCGTGGATGGCTGCCCCCCCCGACTGCAGCTGGACCTGGAGGCGATTCAGGCCGAACTCGACCGGCGCAAACCTGGCCAGAGCAGGATCACGACTCCCCGCAAGGAGGACGACCGGGTGGAGATCCTCAGCGGCCTGCTGGATGGCGTGACCCTGGGCACCCCGATCGCCATGGTGGTGCGCAACAAGGACCAGCGCCCCCAGGATTACCGCGAAATGGAGGTGGCCTTCCGCCCCTCCCATGCCGATGCCACCTACCAGGCGAAATACGGCATCCAGGCGCGCAGTGGGGGAGGAAGGGCCTCGGCGCGCGAAACGATCGGGAGGGTGGCGGCCGGAGCGATCGCCAAACAGCTCCTGGCCAAGGCCCATGGCACCGAAGTCGTCGCCTGGGTCCAGCGCATCCATACGATCGAAGCCCAGGTGGATCCGGCCCAGGTGAGCCTGGCGGCCGTGGAGAGCAACATCGTGCGTTGTCCCGATGCCGCCGCCGCCGATCGGATGATCGAGCGCATCGAAGCCATCGGCCGGGAAGGGGATTCCTGCGGCGGCGTGATCGAATGCGTGGTGCGCAACGCCCCCGTGGGGCTTGGCATGCCGGTGTTCGACAAGCTCGAGGCCGATCTCGCCAAGGCGGTGATGTCGCTGCCGGCCACCAAGGGCTTCGAGATCGGTTCGGGATTCGGGGGAACGCTGCTCAAGGGCAGCGAACACAACGACGCCTTCCTGCCCAGCGAGGAGGGGAGGTTGCGCACGGCCACCAACAATTCCGGTGGCATCCAGGGGGGCATCAGCAACGGCGAACCGATCACCCTGCGGGTGGCGTTCAAGCCGACGGCGACGATCCGCAAGGCACAGCAGACGATCAACGCCAGCGGCGCCGCCACCATCCTCGAGGCCAAGGGTCGGCATGATCCCTGTGTGCTGCCCAGGGCCGTGCCGATGGTGGAAGCGATGGTGGCCCTGGTACTGGCGGACCATCTGCTGCGCCAACAGGGTCAGTGCAGCCTCTGGTGAGCTGAGGCTGGCATCCGGGGCTCAGTGCCGCCGAGGGGCTCAGTTCCGTTCGGACTCCGGCCTTCCGGTGCCATTGCCGGTTCCAGCGAACACACCCACCAACACGGGCTCGATGGGGGCAGCAGGCGCAGGGGCGGAACTGAGGCGACCGACAGCCTTGGCCATCCGCTTGGCCACGGAGGCCTTGCCGCCGGTGGAGCGAGTCGAACGGCTCTTCGATGTCGGCTTGGCGGTTGCCTTCGCCGCAGAAGCAGCACCAGTGCGAATGGCACGACGACGGGCCGGCTTGGTCGCGGCAGGGGCCGCTTCCTGCTCCAGCGGCTGCGAAGAGCTAGGCGCAGAGGTTTTCGCAGTGGGCTTGGCAGTGGATTTGGCAGTGGGCTTCGCAGAGGATGACTTCTTGTTGGTCGCGGTGCGGGCAGAGCGGGCGCTGGGCGCCTTGGCCGCCTTAGGCCCGGCGGGGGTGGCCTTGGTGGCACGGGTGCGGTGGGCCAGCACAAGAACCCACTCCTCATCGGAGAGATTGGCGGGCTTGGCACCGTGGGCATCCGCCACCTTGGCGGCCTTCTCGATATCGGCCACAAGGTTCTTCCAGGAGGTGGCAAAACGCTTGTCGGACTGAGACTTCGCGCCGCTTTCCACCAGCGTCTCGATCACTCCGGCGGCACTCACCTTCTTGCGACGCCGATTGAAGATCTCCTTCTGAAGCTGAGCAATCAGGGCATCAGCCTTGTCACTGAGCTGAATGGTGAGCTGAGACATGGAAAAGCGAACCACTGTCTCATGGGTAGCACTGCAGACTCGCAACGGCAACGATCAGCGTCGATCGTCGGCAGATCGGCGGCCTAAACGCACCAGCAATCGCTGTAGGGGGAGTAGATCCAGGGAGCCAATGGAAGCCCCATCGGCAACCTGAAACAGTCCGGAGCCAAGGGCCACGGCATCCACCCCTGCCGCCAGCCAGGGTTCCACATCCGCTGGCCCCAGCCCACCAGCCGCGATGCAGAACGGCAGAGGAGTTCCCAGTGGTGCCATCAGACGCGGCCAGTAACCAGGACCGACGCTGGAGGCGGGGAAGAGTTTGACGATCCCACTGCCCCAGGCACGGGCCTGATGCACTTCGGTGGGAGTCATCACCCCTGGCACCAGGGTGAGGCCGGTGGCCTGGGCTCGTTGCAGCAGAGCGCGATCGAGAATCGGCGAAACGGCGTAGTCGAAACCGGCGGCTTCAACGGAGCGAAGAGCCTCCAGGCTGCAGATCGAGGCGGCGCCAAGGTGCAGGGCAGGGAAGGAAGCGCGCAGTTCGCGGCTGGCTTCCACCCAGCCAGGGCCGGGCTGCCAGGCGATCTCCACATGCAGAAGGCCCAGGTCCTGCAGCCGTTCCAGCAAAGGAGCGAGCAGAGCAGGATCCTGGGGCCTGAGCACCAGCAGCAGGGGCTGCCGGTGCAGGGAATCGACGAGAGCCTCAGACGTAGGCCGCCACCTTCACATCACGGGTAATGAGGAGCTCCTGAAGCTCTTCGGCATCCACGGTCTCCTTCTCCACCAGGAGGTCGGCGAGCTCGTCGAGCACGGGTCGATTGGCGACGAGCACCGCGGTGGCACGCTTGTAGGCCTCATCCACCAGCTCGGAAACCTCCTCATCGATCGCGGCGGCGGTGTCCTCGGAGAAGTCCCTTTCGGCGGCAATGTCGCGGCCGAGGAACATGCCGCCCTGGGAACGGCCAAGGGCAACCGGGCCGAGACGATCGCTCATCCCGAAGCGGGTGACCATCTGGCGGGCGACCCGGGCCACCTGCTGGAGATCATTGGAGGCTCCTGTGGTGACCTCATCTTCGCCGTAGACGATCTCCTCGGCGACCCTGCCACCGAGCGCAACCGCCATCTGGTTCTGGAGATAGGAGCGGGAGTAGAGGCCCGATTCCATCCTTTCCTCACTGGGGGTGAAGAAGGTGAGGCCGCCGGCCTGGCCGCGGGGAATGATGCTGATCTTCTGCACGGGGTCGTAGTCGGGCATCAGCGCACCCACCAGGGCATGACCTGCCTCGTGATATGCAACGAGACGCTTGCGGCGCTCGCTCATCACCCGATCCTTCTTCTCGGGGCCGGCCATCACCCGCTCAATGGCGTCGTTGACCTCGTCCATCGAGATCTCGGTGAGCTGACGACGTGCCGCCAGGATCGCCGCCTCGTTGAGCAGGTTGGCCAGGTCGGCGCCGGTGAAGCCGGGGGTACGACGAGCCACCTTGTCGAGATCCACATCCTTGGCAAGGGTCTTGCCGCGGGCATGAACCCCCAGGATCTGGAGACGGCCGTTGTAGTCGGGGCGATCCACCACCACCTGGCGGTCGAAACGGCCCGGGCGCATCAGGGCCGCATCCAGCACATCCGGGCGGTTGGTCGCCGCCACGATGATGATGCCGGTGTTGCCCTCGAAGCCGTCCATTTCGGTGAGCAGCTGGTTGAGGGTCTGCTCTCGCTCGTCGTTGCCGCCACCCAGACCGGCGCCGCGCTGACGGCCCACCGCATCGATTTCGTCAATGAAGACGATGCAGGGAGCATTCTTCTTGGCCTGCTCAAACAGGTCGCGCACGCGGCTGGCGCCGACGCCCACAAACATCTCCACGAACTCCGAACCGGAGATCGAGAAGAAAGGCACGCCGGCCTCACCGGCAACGGCCTTGGCGAGCAGGGTCTTGCCCGTGCCCGGAGGCCCCACCAGGAGCACACCCTTGGGGATCTTGGCGCCGACGGCGGTGAAGCGGTCGGGGTTCTTGAGGAAGTCGACGACTTCGGTGAGCTCGAGCTTGGCGCCCTCGATGCCGGCCACATCCCCGAAGGTCACCTGGGTCTGGGGCTCCATCTGCACCCTGGCCTTGCTCTTGCCGAAGTTCATGGCGGGGTTGCCGCCGCCGCCCTGGGCCCGACGCAGCAGGAAGAACAGGCCCCCCAGCAGCAGCAGGGGGAAAAGCAGGCTGCCCACCACCTGCTGCCAGGCAGCCGGCTCGCGGCTGGGCTGCACAGCGATGTCGACGTTGTGATCGGTGAGCAGCTTCAGCAGGTCCTTGTCGGGGGCAAGGTTGACCACGGCGCGGTCGCCATCGTTTTCGACCACCTGGGCCGTGCCCCGATCAGGGGAGATCAGGACCCGGGAAATCTCGTTGGATTCCACCGACTCCACGAAATCGCTGTAGCGCAGGGTGCGCTGCGTGCTTCCGGCGGGATCAGGGCGCTCCAGGAAGGCCGTGCCCAGGGCGAGAAACACAATCACCAGAAGCACGTAGAGCCCCGCATTGCGCCAGCGCTTCTTCACGGCAGCCGCCTCCCTGAGAAAGTAAGTAAAGGAATGTTACCCGGCTTCGGCAGCGGGCGTTGCCCTGGCAGACAAGCCTGCCCAGGCTCAGCCTGCCGACCGCAGCACTTCCACCACACTACGGAAGGCGAACCATTCGGGAATCTCCTCACCGCCCCGCAGCATCTGGCGGAACTGGGTGCCGCTCAGCTTCCTGACGTGCAGGCCGCGGGCTTCGGCGTGCTCGGCCGTCACGTAGCCCTCCTCTTCGGTGTACACGAGATTGAGGGAGGGGACGGTCTCCATCCCCAGCTCGGGGGCATTCTCGCGGGCGAAATCCTGGGCCTCATAGGGCCCGTAGAAGTCTTCGCCGCTCAGGGAAGACTTGCAGCCCGCCATGTCGCGGCCAATGATGAAGTGGGTGCAGCCGTAGTTTTTGCGGATGATCATGTGCTGCAGGGCCTCACGCGGACCTGCCATGTGCATCGAGTAGGGCAGATAGGCCCAGCGGATCCGGGGGTTGTCGACCTCCTCGGCCAGCCGCTCGTAGGTCTGGAAGCGCACCTCGCCGGCGATGTCGTCGTCCTGGGTGGGGCCGCAGGTGGGATGCACCAGCACCACGCCGCCTTCGCTGACGTTGGTGGCATGGAGCGCCCGGGTGAACAGCTCGTAATGGGCCCTGTGGATCGGATTGCGGCACTGGAAGGCCACCACGTCCTGTCCCTGGGGCAGGCTGGAGCGCACCTCCACGGGCGTCTTGCAGGGGAACACCCGCCGGGGCAACTCAAGCCCCTGAACGGAACCGCCCAGGTAGAAACGGCCCCGCTCACAGGCGACCATCCGCACGGCGGGATGCTCAAGCGATGTGGTGCCGTAGCAGCCCTTCGCCTCCTTCACCTTGTCGGGCTCCCAGCGGCTCTCCACCGTGAGCACCGCGAGATCCTGACCGCGGTAGGTGAGCAGCAGCCGATCCCCCACTGCGATGTCGGCCTCGTCGGTGTCGAACACGATCGGCAGGCCGAACAGCAGACCGCTGGTGGTGCGATGGTTCGCCACCACCGAGTCGTAGTCCTGCTGGTGCATGAAGCCACGCAGGGGCGAAAACCCTCCCACCACCAGCAGCTCCACATCGCAGGCGTTGCGATCACTGCACTCCACCACCCGGTCCACGCCGGCGCGCACCGCTTCGCGCTGCTCAGCCGGCACCATCAGATCCACCAGGCTGCCGCCGTGGGGAGCGATCAGGCCCTCGTGCAGAGCACGAACCTGGAACGGGGTGGTATCGACAGGATTCATGGGCAGGCCGGCGGGGGGCCGAAGGGGCGACGTGGGGATTCTCCCAGACCACCCACGGGCCCATGAAAAAGGGGCCTTGCGGCCCCGGAACGATTGCTGTCAGCAATGCGATGGCTGTGCAGAAAAGGGCTCAGACCTTCTCCAGACGGCCGAAGAGCTCACCGCTGATCTTGACGTCGACGGCCTGCTTGCCGCCCATGTCGGTGTCGGAGGGCTGGATGGCGGTGAACACGCCTGCGAATTCACCGGTCTCGGCATCCACCTTGGTGATCGACAGGCTCATCGAACCGGTGCCATCGATGTAGCGCTTGACGTTCTCGTTGATCAGCTCTTCGTCATCGCCGGCAGGCACCAGACCCACAGCGCTGCTGTAGCCCGTGGTCAGACCCCGACCCTTGGGATCGAGGAAGTTGCTGGTGCGGTAGCTGGGAGCGCGGTAGTTGCCGGAGAAATCGGTGCTGGTGGAGATGGAGGCACCGTTGGCGGTGGCCACCAGCTCCTTGCTGGAGAAGGTGAAGGGCACTTCCTCACCACCGGGGAGCAGCACGGTGATCGGTTGGAAGTCGATCCCGCCCAGCTCGGTGAAGGTGAGGTTGTCACCGGCCACCTTGAGGTCGCCGTAGACCTGATCAAGGCTGGAGGTGTAGCGGGTGAGGATCTTGCCGGGCACGAACTGGGCCTCCTGCCGCTTGTTGGCAGGCTCGCCCTTCACGTAGACCTCGGAGGGGTGCAGGCAGATCTCACGCAGCTGATAACGGGCGGAGCCATCGAGAGGGATGGTGCCCCGGGCCGAATCGGGCAGGGTCGGGCAGTCGTTCGCCCGGCCGGTGTTGAGGATGTCGTCGTAGGTGATGTTGGCCCGATCAACGGCCTTCGCCCCGCCGCTGCATGCGGTCACCAGGGTCAGACACAGCGCCAGCATCAGAGCCAGCAGGGGACGGAAACGCATGGGGAGAAGCCGCAGAGACGGAAATGGGACTGCGCTGCAGCGGATCCTACCGGTGGAAAACGCCCGGTCCTGATAGCTTGCGCTCGCTCTCAACAACCTGTATGAGAGACCGATGATCCAGAACCTTGATACAGACGCGGGGGCGCTTCCCGCACAGGAGCAGATCCAGCGGGGGCTCGACGAACAGCTGGCGGCCCTGGAGAGCCTGGCCCTGCAGCTTCAGGACCAGCCGCTGGCCCTGCTCGACCTGCTCCGCAGGCTGGAGCGGCTGCATCGGTCGATTCAGGATGGTGCCTTCCGCAACAGCCTTCCGGAGAATCGCAACCAGCTCTTCCAACTGCTGAGCGAGATGGAACAGAGCGGCGGCTGGCCCTACATCCCGCGCCTGCAGCTGCGCACCTTCCTTGATCTGCTGCAGCGGGAGGAACCCGACCCGGAAACCGCGACAGGCGATCCCGAAGACTGCGATCCCCCCCTGGCGGCCTGACTCAGGCTTCCCTGATCAGTCCTCGTCGAAAGGCTCCTGATCCACCAGGTGGACGTAAGGGAGCGCCAGATCGGGCCGGTGGATTGCCAGGGCCCGCAACAGGTGCCAGTCGGAGAGGCCGGCAAAGGGGGAGGGATAGTCGTCCTCCTCCAGCCGCTCGGCCAGCTCGGCGATCGACTGCTCATCAAAGCCGGCCAGCAGCTCCGGCGTGATCGGGGCGGGCGTGGCCGGGTCGGACGGGATCGGTTCTGGGGGTTGCACCACGGGATCGACCGCGAAGGGCTTCGAGGTGATAATTGCAGGCGTCGGGGAATTAGCTCAGCTGGTAGAGCGCTGCGATCGCACCGCAGAGGTCAGGGGTTCGAGTCCCCTATTCTCCATTCTGGACCAGGGCCTGAAAGGCTTGATCCCGGTAGGCCGCTAGGTCGTGGCGTCTGGACTGACCCGCTTGGCCAGGGCACCGGTGAGGTTGCGCAGCACATCAGAAACATCGCCTTGCTTGAGTTCCACGCTGATCAGGCTGGGGCCGTCGTCGATGGCCAGCAAGCTCGTCAGGGCGTGGTCCAGCTCCTCCTCGCACCGGACGCGATGGGCGGCCTTGAATCCGTAGGCGCCGGCGAGGGCGACGTGGTCGACCGGCTGCACATCATTGAACGGGCCATCGAGCATGGGCCGCTCGGTGCCATAGCCGCCGTTGTCCAGCACCACCACCAGGGCGGGAATGTGATAGCGCGCCAATGTCGCCAATTCATTGGCGCTCATCAGGAGGGAGCCATCGCCCGTCAGCACCAACGGCCTGACCCTGGGATTGCCGGAGCTTCCCCAGGCGCCGATGGAGGCCGGAATGGCAAAGCCCAGGGAGGCCCAGTAGGCGCAGGCCAGGAAATCACTGGCGGCAGGCAGGCGCAGGTCGGCGGCGGCGAAGAGGGCATCGCCTGGGTCGACCACCACCACCGTGTCGGCAGTGAGGCGGGCATTCACGGCGCTCACCAGCCGTCGCACCGTGATCGCCACCCCAGCCTCAGGCTCGAATGGGGCCGACTCCGCTTGGGGTGATGGGTCGAGCGCCGGAGGCCTGGTGCCGGGGGCAGGGGCCTCTCGCCACACCTGCAGCAGGGCCACCGGATCGAGGCTGTCGAGGTCGCCCTGGTTCCAGCGCAGGCCTTCGGCCATCTCCACCCGCACCACCTGGTCCGCCTGCAGCTGCATGGTGAAGATGCCCGTGTCGAGATCCTGCAGGGGCATCCCCAGAATCAGCAGGCCATCGCTGCCTTCCACCCGCTCGCGCACCGCCGCGGGGCCGGCGGCCCCTTCGTAGAGGCCCAGGCAGAGCGGGTGACGCTCATTGAGGAGGGATTTGGCACTGAGGCTGGTGGCGAAGGGCCAGCCCTCCCGCTCCAATACCTCCAGGAGAGCGCTCTGCAGGCCAAAACGGTGCAGTTCGATGCCCGCCAGCACCACCGGCCGTTCCCGGCTGCGCAGCCAGCTGAGCAGCTGTTCGGCCCGTTGACGGTGCAGGGGCGCCACGGCGGGCGCCGGGGCAGAAGGGGCCGGCGGGACGAGGGGCCAGGGCAGGGGCCGGCTGAGGCAATCGCGTGGCAGTTCGAGATAGCCGGGGCGGGACTCCCTTTGCATGGCGGCCAGCACCTTGGTGATGTCACCGGCGGCGGTGCGCCCGGAATCGAGCCTGGCCGTTTCAGCGCAGACCTCATTGAAAAAGCGCTGCTGGGTGTCGGAGGCGCGGATGCTGTGGTGCAGCAGGACATGCTCATCCGATTCCCGCACCCCGGGGGCGCCGCTGATCACCAGAACCGGTGACCGTTCTGCATAGGCTCCCGCCACGGGATTGAGCAGTTTCAGCGCCCCCACGCCGTAGGTGACCACCGCCACCCCAAGACCATGCAGGCGGGCATGGGCATCGGCGGCGAATCCTGCCCCCTCTTCGCCCGCCGTGCAGACCATCTCGATCGGCGACTTCTCGAAGCGATCAAACAGGCCCAACACATAATCGCCCGGCACGCCATAGACCCGGCGAACACCACGCTGCAGCAGGGCCTCAATCAGGGCATTTGCTATATCCATAGGGGCCTGCGTGGAGTTTCCCTGATTTCGTGGAAAGCGTCAGGGCTCCGTAGTGGACAGCGTACAAGCGGCGCGGAGTAATTAAGAATTCAAACGACTTGCCTCCGGTTGTCGTCACTGCCAACGTTGCGCTGCTACTCCTGCCTCGGCTTGCCAAAGGGCAGGGGTGGCAAACCATAGAAATCACCCTGAATCATCAAAAGAAACCGCACTCCCGAAAATGATGCAAATCCTGCATTGTTTTCCGTTATCTAAAGGTTGGTCTTAGCAGCAGTGGGCTGCCTGATCCGAGAGAGACCGCTAGAGATGAGCTATCAGCCCAGTCACTCACTTGCATCCCGCCAGCTACTTCGAGGCTGCAGCCGGCTTCCCGCCACTTCCGTTCCAGCTGGCCTGGATGGAGCTGGGGGAAGCGGCGCCGATCCGCACTCTGGAGGCGCCCACAGGCCTGGGCAAGACCCTCGCCACGCTGGTGGGCTGGCTATGGGACCGCCAGCAACGGCCTGAATCCACACCCCGGCGACTGGTGTATCAGCTGCCGCTGCGGACCCTCACCGAGCAGATCGCGGTGGAGTGCCGGGCGGTGATGGCCCGGCTGGGGGTGGCCATCCCGGTGCATGTGCTGCGGGGCGGCCAGATCGAGAACGACTACGCCGACGCCCTGGCGGCCGAAGCGGTGATCGTGGGCACCCTGGATCAGGTGGTGAGCCGCCAGCTGATGCGCGGCTACTGCTGCTCGCGCTGGAGCTGGCCGCGCCATTTCGCGGCCCTCAACACCGATGTGCGGGTGGTGGTGGATGAGACCCAGCTGCAGGGGGCCGCAGTGCGCACGGCCATCCGCCTGCAGCAGCTTCACCAAGAACTGGGTGGCCCGGCGCCACGGGAGCTGGTGCTCTGCTCCGCCACCCTCGATGCCGCGATCCTGCCGGCGGAGACCCCTCGCCATGGCCTGAGCGATGCCGACTACGGGCATCCGGTGGCGCAGCGGAAGGTGGGGCGCGCCAAACCGCTCACCCTGGCCGGCAACGCCGATCCTGCGGCCTTGGTGAGAAGCGATCACCAGGAGGGAACGCTCACGCTGGTGGTGGTCAATCAGGTGCGGCGCGCCCAGGCGATCGTTGCCCAGCTCCAGGGCCTGCCGACCCTGCTGCTCCACTCCCGTTTCCGCCGGGCCGAACGGCAGGCCATCGAAGCCCAGCTGCGGGAGTTCCGGGGCGTGGTGGTGGCCACCCAGACAGTGGAGGCCGGGATTGATCTCGATGCCCGGCTGCTGATCACCGATCTCTGCCCCTGGGCGTCGTTTGTGCAGCGCTGCGGCCGGGTGGGCCGCAACAACACCTACGCCGATGCGGCGGTGATCGTGGTGGAGCCGGCCGAGGAGCTCCCCTACGGCGGCGCGGAACTGGCCGAAACGCGGCGCCGGCTGGATCGCCTGGGCGATGCCTGCGTGCGCAACCTGATGGCTGTGGAGGCTCCGGCGCAGCCCGGTGAGGGCCTGCCGCTCACCGAGCAAACCTTCCACCAGCTGTTCGATACCCACCCGCAGGAAAACGGCGACATCGACATCACCCCTTATCTCCGCGTGGGCGAGATGCGGGACGTTTCCCTGCTGTGGCGTAACCAGCCAGGCCCGGAGATGGCGGCGGCAGGTGATCAAGAGCTTTGCCAGGCGCCCCTGCGGGCAGCGCAGCAGCGCTTTGCCACGGTCTGGATTCCCCGCGGCGATGGCTGGGTGGAGATCCCATCAGGGCAGCTGAGTGTGGGGTCCGTGGCGGCCGTGCCCTGTGCTGCCGGTGGCTACGACCCTGCACTGGGTTGGCTGCCGGCAAGCACGACAGCCGTGAGGGAGATCCAACAACCAGAGGAACGCGGCGCCGCAGAAGACCGCAGCAGCTTCGGCTGCTCAGTGGCCGTGACCCTGCCCCAGCACCTGGGCGACGCCCGAGAAGAAGCCGCCGCCCTGTGCGCAGCTCTGGCCATCTCCGAGCCTCTCACCGAGAAAGTGGAGCGGGCGGCATGGCTGCACGACATCGGCAAAGCGCATCCGGTGTTTCAGGCCACGATGCGGGCCAATGGCTGCGGCGAGGGCCAGTGGGCCAAGGCTCCTGGATGGGGGAGCCGCCATGGCCGGCCTGGTTTTCGCCATGAGCTGGCTTCCGCTCTGGCGGCCCTGCAACTGGGGGAAGAGCCGCTGGTGAGCTTTCTGCTGATGAGCCACCACGGCAAGATCCGGCTCCAGCTGCAGCCTTACCCCTGGGCGCGGGATGGACCGCTCCATGGCATCGAGGAGGGCGAGATCCTCCCCGCCGTGGCCGGTGTGAGCGATGCGATGCCGCTGCGCTTTCCCCCCACCGGCCTGGGCAAGGGCTGGAGCCCTCTATGCCGGCGCCTGCTCCAGCACCACGGCCCATTCGAGCTGGCCTGGCTGGAAGCGGTGATCCGTGAGGCCGATGTTCGCGCTTCCCGCCGCTGGCAGCTCCCCTCCCCCCACTGACAACTCCCTGACACGCCTCCCTTCGCCATGCAACACAACCTGAGCCTGAGATCGATTCTTCCCACCTTTGTGCCGGCAGGCTTTGTGGATGTGGGCCACAGCACCGTGCGCGATGCCCAGAGCGGCAAGACCCTGGTGATCGTGGATTCGGTGCAGTCGATCGCCAACCATCTGGAGGCCACGATCGTGGCGCAGCCGGGGCAGGTGATCGCCGGGCTGGAAGCGATGCCGTACCTGCGGCTCACGATTACCGATCCCCATGGCCGCACCCGTGTGACCAGCAGCCTGGAGCTGCCGCATCGGCTGGCCTCCGGTTGGTTCTGCCGCTCCGCCGATCTCAAGCCGTTTCAGCAGGAGCTGGCCAGGCGGATCCTTGATGACGGCATTGCGGCAGCGACCTTCCACTACTGCCCCAACTCCCTGCTGCACGGCGTCTTCTATAGCCAGCTGGCGGGCCTTGACCCCAACGTGGCCAAGACTCCCCGGCTGCTCACCGCCGAGGTGGTGGCGCGGGGGGCCCAGTCGGTGGCCGATGGCGGCGTTGCCAAGGATCCCCTCTTCCCCTCCGGCGATGGATTCGATGTGGAGGGCCTGGTGGGTGAGAAGGCCACCGCAGCAGAAGTGGGGGCCGGCTACATCCCCTTCCGCCATCAGGCCTTCATCGCCGAGGAGATAGAGCTGGCGGTGTATCTGGCCGAGGGCCGCATCGAACGGATGCCCCTCCCCGATCCAGCCCGGGAGGTGCTCGCCCTGCTGGCACGCCTGAAGCTGGCTCGGTTGCTGGCGACACCACTGGATCTGCGGGCGCACTGCATCTTCCAGGCGGAGCAGGTGCCGACGGAACTGAGTGATGCCGCCGGCCTGCTCGCGGCGCTGCAGGAGAAGCTGGGCGCCTGCCGCAGCCTCGGTCTGCTGGCTGATCCTGCGGTCACGGAGTTCGCCCTGACCCTCGGTGCCGCCAAGGAGAAGGGCAAGAAGGGCAAGGCCAGCGCTGCAGTGGCTGCCGCAGCTACTGAGGAGGAGGGCTGATGGCCACCACCATCCGCATCACCCTGCTCTCGGGCCGCTACGGCGCAACCCCCTGGGGCCGCAGCGAGCACGAAGGCCAGGTGGAGTACCCGCCTTCGCCCTGGCGCCTGCTGCGCGCTGTACTGAACGGTGCCTTTGCCCTCTCCGGGTCACCCGACCAGCTGCCGGAAGGAGTGGAGGCGCTGATCGCCCTGCTGGCCCAGGAGCCGCCGAGCTATCACCTGCCCTATGGCGAGTTCGGCCAGATCCGTGGTTTCCGGCCCGTGTACGGAAATGAGCCGGTACCACCGCTCGATACCTTCGGTGGCGGCTACAGCCAGGCCAAGGGCAAGCGGCGCTCCTTCATCGATTCCTTCCTGGAGCTGGGCCAGGGCGCCACGCTGCACGTGAGCTGGCCGGTGGATCTCGATGCGGAGCAGGAACGGCTGCTGGGTGCCTGCCTGGCAGGCCTGAGCTACCTGGGCCGGGCGGAGTACCCCGCGATCTGGCAGGTGGTGCCGTCCATGCCGCCGGCCAACTGCATGCCCGATCCAGCCGGCACCCTCTCGGTGCTCACCTGTGGGGAGGCGGAGGTGCTGGAGGGCCTCCAGATGAACGCACAGCAGGGGCGACAGGAGGGTCGTCAAAACCTGCCGGGGCAGCGCTGGCTGGCGTACCGCTACACACCCGAGCGGCCGGCCGTGGTGAGCCATGGCTCCAAAGCGCCTGCGGTGAACAGGGCGCTCTATGCCTTCCTCCCGAACCACGCGATGCCGTCGTCCGCCGGGATCGCCTGGACTGATCGATTGCACCGTGCCCTGCTGCGCACGGCGCCGAGCTCAACGCTGTTCGCTGGCTTGGCCGGCGGACAACCGCTCGGGGAAGACCAGCGGGCCTGGTACTGCTGGCATCAGGGCGAAGGCGCGATCAGCGCCTTGGAGGTACGGAGCCCGCAGCCCTTCACCGAGATGGAGATTGAAGCGCTCCAGTCACTGCGGCGCCTCTACGGCCGAAGCGGCGTGGAGGTACCGCTGAGGCTGATGCGACTCGACCATGCCCCCTTCGGCAGCCACCGGCAGCTACGCACCGCCACGCCGATGCTGCTCTACACCACACCACGGGGGGGAAAGGTCCAACGCAGCCCGGGAGGCCAGGCGATTCAGTCGTTGTTGTGGGGCCTGGGCGAACAGGGCAAAATCGACCCCGTCCTGTACAAAATTGAGGGTGAATCTCTCTGCGTGAATCATCCGAACCACGGGCGAATCGCAGCGCGGGTGCTGGATGTGGTGGATGGGCCGGGCATCAACGGCCGAGGCGAGCGCAAGGCGGCATCCGGGCTGGGCTTCCATGTGGAGCTTCTGGCCGAGCGAGGGATACCAGCGCTCGGCATCGGCTGGGGCCGTCACTTCGGCGCCGGGCGGCTGGAAGCGGTGGCATGAGCGCGCACCCCTGCCGATCGCCGAAAACCAGCACCAGAGCGTGAAGCTGCGCGCTCCCATGCGGTGCAATGGCTCTGGGTCTGCATCTGATTGGTTGCCGAGGCCTGTGAAGACACCCAGACTGGAGCTGCGCGCAAATGGCCCTCCAAGCCCTTGCGGTATCTGGTCTGTTGAGGGCCAGAGTTCCGGATGGCTTTGCTATCCGGGGAAGTTGAAACCGGCCCTGACGGGTGGCCTCCTGTTTCAGGAGAACGGGTTCCGGATGGCTTTGCTATCCGGGGAAGTTGAAACCAGAACCTGAGCATCATCCACGGCCGCCCCAGCTGGTCGTTCCGGATGGCTTTGCTATCCGGGGAAGTTGAAACTCGAGGATGCGCAATGCCGAGGCCGCCATCAGAACGGCGGTTCCGGATGGCTTTGCTATCCGGGGAAGTTGAAACTGGTGAGCGCTTGCAGGCGCCGACGACTACGAGGGGATGGTTCCGGATGGCTTTGCTATCCGGGGAAGTTGAAACATCAATCCGCAACCAAGCGGATAGTGACCGGCGAGCCCCGTTCCGGATGGCTTTGCTATCCGGGGAAGTTGAAACGACAGGTAGCGGCAGTCCTCGCAGGGGCGCTTGCACTGGTGTTCCGGATGGCTTTGCTATCCGGGGAAGTTGAAACCATAGGGAAGCCCGGGCATAGGGAAGCCCGGGCATGTTCCGGATGGCTTTGCTATCCGGGGAAGTTGAAACTTGACGGCATGGACGCCGGGCGGGGTCGGGTAGGACGTTCCGGATGGCTTTGCTATCCGGGGAAGTTGAAACGAGTAGATCGCCTGGGCCTCGGCGTCAGACAGCGGCGTTCCGGATAGCTTTGCTATCCGGGGAAGTTGAAACATCCGACTGCAGGGCTGCCCGGTGGCCTGCCCTGGGTTCCGGATGGCTTTGCTATCCGGGGAAGTTGAAACTGGATGAACGATCCAAACGGTGAAGCCGATCTGGTGAAGTTCCGGATGGCTTTGCTATCCGGGGAAGTTGAAACAGAAGAGCTGTCCAACTCCAGGGAAACCACCGAACGGCAGTTCCGGATGGCTTTGCTATCCGGGGAAGCTGAAACAGCACAGGCAAGCCGGCCCGATCGGGGCCGGCCGGGGTTCCGGATGGCTTTGCTATCCGGGGAAGTTGAAACAGTCCCGAGCACCGCCTCGCCGCCGTGCGGGTGATCCTGAGTTCCGGATGGATTTGCTATCCGGGGAAGTTGAAACGAGGTGGGCGTCTGATGCTGGCCCTACCCGCCGGCAAGGGTTCCGGATGGCTTTGCTATCCGGGGAAGTTGAAACATGAGCCCCTGGCGAATCAGGCCCATGGCTTTGCCATCCGGTGAAGCAGAGACACTAACGCTAGACACTGCCAAAACTGCAGGCAGGTCAATCGATCCGAACAAACTTGTAAAATAAACTGTCTATCCGGGGGGCAATGAACTTGCAAACTGGTATTACTCAATCTATTCCCAAAGGATGTGCCAGGCCTTTCGTCCTTACCGTGAGATCGGCGTCTGGTCGACCCATCATCCGCAAGGAGGGAAGCGAGTGCCAGCGCCGCTGATGTGAAACCCAGGCCACCGGCTGCCAAAACAACGCTCAACCAGACCTGACATTGCTCCTCGATCGATGGAAACCAATCTCTCCTCCACACCCTTATCGAGCTATCTCTCCGCCCTTGGCTTGCTCAAGATTGCTTCGACCCAGCTTCCCGGCAGCGCTGCGGCGGGTTCCTGGAGTGCGAGTCATTTCCAGCTGGAGATTTCTCTCTCCCCTTCCGAACTGAGCGTGTTCCTGGCAAGCCGCTACCAGCCATCGCCATGCCTGACGCCATGGAACAAACCCAAAAGCGGCGGCCCCGGCTTTCTGGAGGGCCAGGTGCCTGCCGCTATCGAGGCCCTGCGTGATCCTCGCTTTGGGGAGCTGCGGCGGGTTGCCGCCACTGCGGCGCGGGTGATGCCCCAGTTCGTGGAAGGCGGCAAGGTGAAGGGGGATGCCAAACGGCTGGCCTTCGAAGCCCTGAGCCGTGAAGCCCAGAGCGATGCCTTCGCCGCCTGGCTGCAGATCTGCGCGGTCACTGGCGTCGATGCCAAGGGCAAGCCCTACGTGCGCTACCCAGCCCTGCTCGGAGGCACCGCCGGTTTCCTGGCGGCCGACTTCGGCGATCAATTCGTGGCTTCCCTCGCCACTGCCAAGGCCGAGCATTTCGAGGCTGCGATCTTCGGCTCCAGTTCGCGGAATGTGCTTCTCAAGGCAGGCAACAGCCTCATCTATGACCCCGCCGGCCGCGGCGATGGGCAGCAGGGGTATCGCGTGGCCATCAGCGATGTACTGACCACCACCGCCAACCCAGCCGAACTGATCCTGCTGGCCGAGGGCATGGCCTTCTTCCAGGGCTACGCCACCACGATTCAGCAGGAGGGGAAGGAAGAGGGCGGAGCCCGCCAGGCCAGCTTCACTCTCGCCGTGGCCCACAACGCCTCTGGCCACGCCTCCAACAGCTGGCTGGAGAATGAGGGGCAGCCGGCGGAGGAGCTGTGGTGCCCGATCTGGGAGGAGCCTGTGACCTTCCAGGAACTGCGCGACGAACTGGCCCGCGTCGCCCTGCTGCCCTTGCCACGACAGCTCCGCACCGGCACCGACTTTGCCCTGTTCGCCTCCCAGCTCGGCCGGCGCCATGGCCTCTCCGGCTTCGCTCGCTATTGCTTCCCGCCACGGGTGGGTCAGGGCACCAAGATCCCCTCGCTGATCGAGGTCTTCCCCCTTCACGACGACCAGGAAGATCGCAGCGATGCCCTCGCTGGTGTAGCGGGATTCGCGTCCACCCTGCGTCGGCGCACCGCTGATCGCTCCATCCCCACCAGCTACCGCAACAGCGCCGAACGGGTGGTAGCAGAACTGGAGGCGCTCTCAGGCGGTGGTGGCTCCTTCACAACCCTGTTGCGCCACCTGGTGGCCTGGCGGCGGCAGGAAGACCTCAAGCCGGAAGAAGGTCGGCTCAAGCGCTTCAGCAAAGACAAGCGCGAGCTGCCGCCCCAGTGGTTCGGCCTGTTGGAACGCGAACTGGAGGGCCCCGAATGGCGTCTGAGCCTGGCGCTGGCCACTGGCATTGCCTACGCCCCGCTCCCAGATGTTGTCCTCCTGCTGAATGACCGGATCGATGCAGACCTTCTCCGCGATCTCCAGGAGGGCATCGCCTGGATCGATCCCGCTGGTCTGCCCCCTATCCCCCAACCCGAGACATCACTCCCCTGGCTCCCGCCCGACTACCTCGCCGGTGTTTTGCTCAACCAGTGGCACTTCGATGCCCGCAGTCCCGTTGAGGGCGATCGCGCCCGCTGGCGCGAGCTGCTGCTCGCCGGCCGCCCCGAGGAAGCCATGGACGTGGCCCTGCAGCGCCTGCGCGTGGCCGAGGTGGTGAGCTGGCCCTGGCCTTCCATCACCGCCAGCGATCCACAGCGGCTGCTGCGGGCCGTAGCGGTGCGCATCAATCCGATCACGCTCGGGCGGGCCTTGCAAAGGGGCTGACCAAGCGAAACTGGGTTCTGCAAGCAACCGGAACCGATGAACTGGAGCAGTGAGGCCGAACAGCAGCTGCGGGAGGTGCCGTTCCTGGTGCGGCCGGTGGTGAGGCGCCGGATCGAATCGATGGCGGCAGAAGCCGGCCTATCTGCAGTGGATCTGAGCTTCTATGAGCAGGCCAAGGCGCGCTTCGGCCAGAAGTGAACCGGCGATGCGGTAAAAGGGGGGGTTGAAGTCGTACCTCATCGATGTCGCAGTCCAAGCGTGAGCAGGTGGTGAGTCATCTGCGCTACATCCGCCAGGAGCTCCGCGAAATGCACCAGGGCGTCATGGAGGACGGGCTGCTTCCCGAAGCAGGAGAAGTGCGGGGCGTGATGGCCCAGATGGAGGCCCTGCTCGAACTGCTGGAAGGAAAGGGATCCCGCAAGAAAGACAGCGAAGGCTGAGGCCGGTGGCGGCGCCCCCCCGGAGGTGCTGCCGTCAAGCCTCCTCTGGGACGCTCAATCCAGCGGCTGCGCCCCCTTGCCGCGAGGCCAATCCACTGGTTTCCTTCAGGAGTCCCCATCACCCGCCCGGGCTCCGGCCTCGGGCTTTTTTATTGGCATCCCCTATCCGTGGGGGGAAAACACTGCCAAGACGCCAGAGATGGTGTAGACAGGTCATGCAGGGTCCGGGCCGGGTGATGGGGATCACCATCGGGGACTCCGCCTCCAGGGCAGGTACCACCGAAGGGTGGGCCCTTCCCGAGGGGCTCCACGGCAACAACCGACCCTGCACCCCTTTCCCTCCTGTCCCCCCTGATGCGCTCCCCCCAGCGCCGGGTCCGGTTTCAGCAGACCCGGTTTCAGCAACGCATCGCTGATGCCGGCGATGGGCTGACCCGCTGGGCGACCAACCCCTGGCGGCGTCTTTCGCTGTTGAGCATCGTGCTGCTGCTCAGCTTCGCGATCGGCAACAGCCTTGGAACGATCACGGGGGCCCTGGCCTACGTAGACCTGATTGCCGCCCTGCTCTGCGTGCTGGCGATCGAGCTGAGCGCCAGGCTGCGGGGCAGGCTGATGAGCCGCCCCGGGGATCGGCTTTCCCTGCAGCTGCTGGACATGGCCAGGCTCGGCCTGCTCTATGGCCTGCTGCTCGATGGCTTCAAGTTGCTCTGAGCTCCGGGTCGGCGGCACTCAGCAGGTAGAGCAGCGCCATGCGCACCGGAATGCCGTTGCGCACCTGCTCCTCCACCAGCGAGGTTTCGGGATCATCCAGCACGTCGCCCGCCAGCTCCACCCCCCGGTTCACCGGCCCGGGATGGAGCACCGGCACCGGGCGGCCGCAGAGCTCCAGACGCCGATGGCTGAGGCCATAGCGGCGGTGATAGGACTCCAGGCTGGTGAGCAGATGCTGGTGCATCCGCTCCTTCTGCAGCCGCAGGGTCATCACGGCATCGGCACCGGGCAGGGCCTGCTCCAGGCTGCGGCAGAGGATCACCTTGCCCCTCTGCTCCACCGGGTCGCGCTCGAGGCCAGGCGGTGGGGCCTCCACGAACGCGGCGAACGCATCCGGCAGCAGGGTGGCCGGACCGCAGAGCACCACATCAGCCCCGCAGGCGGTGAGGGCCCAGAGATTGGAGCGGGCCACCCGGGAATGGAGCACATCCCCCACGATCACGATGCGACGACCGCGCAGGCTGGCCGGCGAGGGGTCCTGGGGATCGAAGTGGCGGGCCAGGGTGAAGAGATCCAGCAGGCCCTGGCTGGGATGACTGTGCAAGCCATCACCGGCGTTGAGCACGGCCACCCGTTCGCCGCTGCGATCCAGATCCCGGGCCAGGCTGGCCGGCACCCCGGCGCACCGATGCCTGACCACCAGCACATTGGCCCCCATGGCCACGTAGGTGCGGGCGGTATCCAGCAGGCTCTCCCCCTTGCTGAGCGAGCTGGAGGAGGGCGAAAAGCTCTGCACATCGGCCGAGAGGCGCCGGGCCGCCAGCTCGAAACTGCTGCGGGTGCGGGTGCTCGGTTCGAAGAACAGGCTGGTCATCAGCCGGCCCTGAAGGGCCGGAAGCTTGCGGGCCCCTGCCTGGGGCAGGAGCCGGAAGCGCTGGGCCAATTCCAGAACAGTGGCGAAATCGGCGACCGAAAAGGACGCCAGGTCGAGCACATGGCGGTGGCTCCAGCCGCTCAAGTCGCACGCTTCACGAGACGTTCCAACCGTAGGCGCCGCCGGGTCCCGCGCCAGCCGGCAGCGGCCCCCGCGGCTCAAGGAGCAGGGGGGCAAGGCGGTCGCTGCGGGGCCGCCGATCCCCCGGGGCCCGGCGGCTGACGCAGCGGCTGGCGGCGAAATACCAGCGCCAGCCCCTGGGAAACACCGATGCGCACAGCCTGCCTCAGGGGCCCCTGGCCCCGGCTGGCCTCCTCCGCCAGCAGCTGCGCCACGGCCGGCGGACGCGGCGCCAGCCACAGCCCCGCCTCTGCGCTCACCGGCCGGCCGTCGTCACCGCGATCGAGGCCGAAACAGCGGGCCAGCAGACCGGGGCCCGCCGCCTGCCCTTCCGGCCCCCCGGGCAGGGCCGCCGCCCGCAGCAGCACGCCGCTGGCCCATCCGGAGCGATCCGTGACCACGTTCACGCAGTGGTGAATGCCATAGCTCACATAGACATAAAACCGCCCGGGCTCCCCAAACAGGGTTTCGTTGCTGGGGGTGCGGCGGCGATAGCCGTGGCAGGCCGGCTCGCTCTGGCAATACGCCTCCGTTTCCACAATCACGCCCCACAGCAACTCACCAGCGGCCTGGCGCTTCACCAGCAGGCAGCCGATCAGCTCCGGTGCCACAAGCTCGGCGGGGCGGGCGAAGAAGGCTAAGGGGAGGGCTGGCGAGGGCAAGCAGGCGAGGGCAAGGGGCTACGAACGGGGCCTGGAGGATCGGGACGCCCGTGTCCGCGCCATGACAGGCGCGTGAACAGGGCCCCGCCGGCCGGGGATCGCCGTCAGAGTGGGGCCACGATTCCCCGCCGGCCGTGCCGGCCGCTGCCCGTGGAAACCGATGGCTTTTCGCTTGGTTCGGTGTTGCTGGTCCTGAGTGGCCTGTTCTGCCTCACCACCCTGTTCTTCGGCACCAA
>Ga0164292_10001001_pt1 | contig 22408 bp, 22 predicted proteins | sample GEODES117metaG_FD_111486 | JGI IMG/M metagenome (GOLD analysis project Ga0164292, IMG submission 111486) | Eutrophic lake water microbial communities from Lake Mendota, Wisconsin, USA - GEODES117 metaG | ecosystem: Environmental > Aquatic > Freshwater > Lake | place: USA: Lake Mendota...
ACGGTCGTGTTTGTTGACGAGATCTCCATGACAGAACTCAATACGCAGTACATGGGCGCTGCAAAGCCCACCGACGTGTTGGCCTTCCCGCTGGATGCCGTGGAGGCTTCGAAAACGCCAGGCCCAGGGGCGCAGAGCAAAGGTCCAGATAAAGAAATCACCGATCTCGGCGACTTGCCACTGCTTTTGGGCGATGTCGTGATTTGTCCGACTGTTGCAAAACGCCAGGCTCCGGTGCACGCGGGATCACTCGACGACGAGCTTGCATTGTTGCTGGTTCACGGCATGCTGCATGTATTGGGCGATGACCACGACACGCCAGAGGCCGAGGCGAAAATGCACGCACGTGAGCGGCGACTACTCGAGGAACTGCACTGGGGTCATGAGGCTCCCGCGGCATTCAGACACAAGCCAGAAGGCAGCTTCTAGTGCTCGCCGCACAAATCACGACGGCCGAGATATGGATGTTCGTAGCGATCTTCGTCCTGCTCGTCGCACTCGTATTCCTCGCCTTGGCAGAAATGAGTCTGTCGCAGATGACGCGTCCTCGCGCAAATGCGCTTGCAGAGAGCGGTTCAAAGTCCGGCAAGGCACTCGCGATGCTTGCGGAAAACCCCACGATGTGGGTCAATCCGCTCTTGCTCACCGTCAATGTGTTTCAAACAGTGCAGGCAACGCTTACCGGTATTGTCGCAGGCCGATTGTTCGGGCCAACCGGCGTTGTCATTGGTGTAGTGCTTAACGTCGTTGTCTTCTTTGTTTTGGCAGAGGCGGTCCCTAAGACGTACGCGGTGTTGTATCCCGTTCGCGGTGCGATGATTACCGGCCGACCAGTGGCCCTCCTTGTACGGTTCTGGCCACTTCGGGCAACTTCCAGCCTGCTCATCAAGTTGACCAACGTGATTGTGAAGGGTGAGGGCTTGAAGTTGGGGCCATTTGTGGCGGAGCAGGAGTTTCTCGGGATCGTCGAAGCCGCTGCGAAGGACAGCGTCATCGAACATGAGGAGCGCGAACTCATCAAATCGGTTATCGAGTTCGGAGATACCACGGTTCGCGAGATCATGGTTCCGCGCCCTGATGTCGTGCACGTGGACGACCATCTTGCTGTTCGTGACGCATTGGATCTTGCTGTCAACGAGGGATTCAGCCGGCTACCAGTCATGCGCAAGGATGAGAACGACGAAGACGATGTCATCGGCGTGGTCACCGTAAAGGACCTGATCGTTGCCGAGCGCGGCGGACGAGGCACCGAACGAGTCGATTCGCTGGCGCGCGATGTGGATGTTGTTCCAGAGGGTAAGCCTGTTTCTGACGTGATGCGTTCGATGCAGGCGAGCAAGTTCCACATGGTGATGGTCGCAGATGAATACGGCACCATCATCGGGTTGGTGACACTCGAGGACTGCCTCGAGGAGTTGGTAGGCGAGATCGTGGACGAGCACGACGACGAGGAAGAGCCGGCCTTCCGCAAGGTTGGGCCAGGCGAGTATCTCTTCATCGGTTCGCTTACCATCGGTGAATTCAATGAGCACTTGGATGTGAAGATTCCCGACGAGGAGTACGACACGATCGGCGGATACGTGTTTGGTGTCCTCGGACATGTGCCCGAAGTTGGCGAGTCGGTACCCATCGACGGATGGGTGTTGTCGGTTGAGGTCCTCGATGGGCGACGCATTCAACAGCTGCGCGCTCGCGCAAGTTCCTGACACCTATCTACGCCGGCCATCGCGACTAGCGTCTAGCGAATGGATGTTTCTCTCTCTGGCAAAGTTGCACTCGTCACCGGCGGCTCCCGAGGTATCGGCAAGGCGATCGCCAAGTCGTTTGCGGAGTCCGGAGCAAAAGTGATGATCACGTCTCGCAAGATGGACGCTCTCCTTGAGGCCCGCGAGGAAATGGGCGGTGAGGTGGAAGTGTTTGCGGCTAACGCAGGAGATTTGGATGGCATCTCCTCATGCGTCCAGGCAACGATGGAGCGGTTCGGCGCAATTGACGTGTTTGTCAATAATGCGGCTACAAATCCATATTTGGGCAAGACGCTGGGTGTCGACGCGTCACGGTTTGACAAAACCTTTCAAGTCAATATTCGCGGACCGCTGTTCTGGTGTCAGGCAGTCTGGGAAGCATGGATGAAGGAGCATCCCGGCGTGATTATCAATATTGCGTCGGTAGGTGGCCTGCGGGCGGAGTCCGGGTTGGGGGTCTACAACCTGACCAAGGCGGCAATCATTCACATGACCAAGCAACTGGCGAGCGAGCTTGGCCCGACTCGAGTGGTGGGTGTTGCGCCGGGACTCGTGCAGACTGATTTCGCCAAGGTGCTCGTGGAAAACGTGGGCGATCAGTTGGCCGCACGCCTACCCATGGGACGTATCGGTCGGCCTGAGGACATTGCCAACCTCGCCACGTTCCTGGCCTCGGATCGGGCTAGCTGGATAACCGGTGAGACCTACGTCATTGACGGTGGTGGTGGGGCCGCAGCCGAACGCATGTAGCGGTTGTTAGTTCAGTGCGCGGAGGGCAACGCCATCGATTTTGCCGAGCGCGGTGCGGGGTAATGCCTCGACAATACGCACTTCGCGCGGAGCGCAGTAGGGCGGGAGTGATTCTTTCACCCAGGCACGAATCTCCTCAAGCGTGGGGGACGCCTCGCCGACAACAATCCAGGCGACGACACGTTGACCCCAATGCGCATCCTCGACACCCCGAACGGCGCATTCGCGAACATGGGGGTGACTTGCAAGCACTGACTCAACCGCAGTTGGCCAGATCTTTTCCCCACCCGAAATAATCAAGTCTCCCCGTCGCCCATGAACTGCAAGTAGGTCGCGGTCGATCCATGATCCGAGGTCGCCCGTGGGGAAGTACCCATCAGGAGTGAGGTGGTCAGGTCCCTCGCGGTATGAGCGCATCAGCATGGGACCTTTAATAAGTATCTCGTCATCGCGCAGAACGATGTCAACGCCGGACAACGCGCGACCGTCGTATACGCAACCGCCCATAGTTTCGGTCATTCCATAGGTGACTGTGACGTTCAGGGGAAGCGATGGTGGGGCGGAAGCGCCGCCGAGAAGAATGCGTGTGAATAGCGCAGGATCGATGCGTTGTAACGCGGTTGCCACGAGCGAGACATGTGTTGCTCCCGCTCGGGCAGCCGACATAACGCCGGCTGGATCGAATCGATCCTGCACCGTCAAGGGATTGCCGTCGATGAGGTGTCGCGCCACGAGCAGGAATCCCCCTACATGGGCGGCAGGGATGCACAGCAACCAATGCTCTGTGCCGTGCAGCGCGAGCCGCTCGGCCCCAGCAAGCAAAGCTGCGCGAATGGACTCATGGGTATGAATGACAGCCTTCGGGACTCCGAGACTGCCGCTCGTGGTCACGACCAGTGCGTCACCGGTTTCGACAGGTACACCATTGGGTAGTGCGCGCTCGTTCGATTCAGTGGCAAGGCGCGTGGGACGAATTGCCTCTATCAAACGCTCCTTGGCGCGTGGCGACAGCCGTTGGTCGAGTGGTGCAACTGCATTGCCCTGCTCCCACGCTTCACGCACGACCTCGACGAAGCGCGAGCCGACAGGCATGTCGAGGGCGACGAGTTGGGGCATGTGCCATATCGTACGAGTCGTCACCGTTCGATGATCCGCTCATGTGCGACACTGGTGACATGCGCGCCACTTCACCCATGTTTGGCGCATGGGTGCGTGGGGCCAGACCACGAACCTTGCCGGCTGCCATCGTTCCAGTCGCTGTGGGAACTGCGGCGGCGTCGGGAATTGGTGACGATCGATGGTGGGCGGCAGGCGCCGCGCTCGTGGTGAGTCTCGCATTGCAGGTGGGGGTGAACTTCGCCAACGACTACTCAGACGGTATTCGAGGCGTTGATACCGATCGAGTAGGTCCCACACGCCTCGTGGGATCAGGGCTCGTTGCGCCGCGCGCGGTGCGTAACGCGGCGTTCGTGTCATTTGGCGTTGCGGCCATAAGCGGCCTGTTGGTTGCGGCGGCGGTGAGTTGGTGGCTTCTGCTCGTGGGTGTGGTGAGCGTTGCAGCTGGTTGGCTCTACACCGGTGGCCCGCGTCCGTACGGCTACATGGGGCTGGGCGAAGTGTTCGTGTTCGTTTTCTTTGGTCTTGTGGCCACGTTGGGCACCCAATTCGTGGTGGCCGATCGCATGACGCTGGAAGGTGTCGTCGCTGCGGTTGTCGTGGGATTGTTGGCGGTGGCACTTCTCGTGATCAACAATTTGCGAGACATACCGGGGGACTCGGTGTCGGGCAAGGCCACGCTGGCAGTGCGCCTGGGTGATAAACAGACGCGCGTGCTGTACGCGGCGGTAGTTGTTGCCGCGTTTATTGGGATTGTGCTGCTTGGGGTGTTGGCTCCACCAGCGCTCGTGGGTCTACTTGCAGTGCCATTGGCCATTGCTCCACTGCGTTGCGTCCGACACGGTGACACCGGTGCCAACTTGATTCCGGTACTTGGCGCCACCGCTCGTGTGCAGCTCGTCGCCGGTCTCCTACTCGCTGGGGGCCTCGCCCTCGCGGCCGTCTAACGCCCGATCTCGGCGAGCCATTCGGCCACAAGATCGGTAAACGTGCGGGGTTGCTCCATATGGGGGCTGTGTCCGGCCCCCTCAACGATTTCCAACCGCGCTTGCGGCAATGCGGCATGCATGCGGCACGCGATGTCTGTGAACTTGTGGTCGTCTTCACCGGATACCAGCAGAACTGGCATGGTCAGACTCGCGAGACGAGACCAGAGCGACTCCTGGCATCCTGTTCCGCAGGTACGGAGCGATTGTGCCAGCGCGCCTGCTGGGTTCATGCGACGCGCTGCGATGTCGTCGGGGTTGGGGCGCAGATGACGAAACATGGGTTGAGCCAACCATGTCTTGAGAAATGCATCGGTGCCCATCTGTTCGAGGTCGTTGGCGAGGAGTGCGTCGGCATCGCGCCGGGCCGCGCGCTCGTCGGGGTCGTCGATGCCCGGTGTGGCACTCACTAGTACGAGTGCACCGATTGATTCTGGGTGCTCGAGCGCGGCGTGCAGCGCCATGCGTCCACCCATGCTGTAGCCGATGCATACGCCGCCGTTCACGGCAGCAGCAATCAGGTGTGCCGCCTCTGGCAATGTGACATCAACGGCGTGAGATGCGCCGTGATGAGGTGCGTCTAGGAGAATTACTTCGTGATCGTGTGCGAAACCTTTCGCCACGGGGCGCCAGGATTCACGGGTCTGTGTGAAACCATGAATAAACACCAGTCGGGGACCAGTGGTGCTTAGGCGTTCGCTCGCGAGCATAATCAGGATGACTCGAGTAGTCGACGCAGGGTTCGCTCGAAAAAGTCAACATCTTGCGCGCCGGGTATCGACCACTTACCGTCGATAACGAACGTTGGTACTGCGGTAATACCCATCTCGGCGGCACGTGCGAGGCGCCGCGCCAAAGCGTCCTCGAACGATGAGTGTGTGAGTGCATCTCGTGCGACCGATTCCTCGAGGCCTGCATGCGTTGCAATGAGCACCAGGGCGTCGGGATCACCGATGTCGATGCCTTCGGCAAAATATGCGCGGAATAACCCCTCGTACAGTGCTGCTTGGGTTGAGGGAAGACCGTGTAATTCGGCCGCAAGCAGCAGGCGATGGGCGAGAGCGGTGTTTGCTCGTAGTGCCTTATCCATGGCGAAGTGCAGGCCATCTTCGGCCGCGGTTGCCGATACGTGATGAATGATTGCCTGTGCACGCTCGGGTCCGCCGAACTTCTTTGCGTAGGCCTCGAGTACCGGGGAGGACGTTCCAGTGGGGGCCGTCGGATCAAGTTGAAAGGGGCTATAGACCACGGTCACTTTGGTGGTCTCGAGGCGCTCTAGCGCACGGTCAAAGCGGGTCTTTCCGATATAGCACCACGGACAGACCACGTCGGAGAAGATTTCGACCTGCACAGGTGCCACGATAGAGGCCATGGCGTCGACTCCTTCTGCTGCCGCGACGTTTTGTGCAACGCTCGTGGACGAATGGGTCACCTTGGGCCTGCGCACAGCGGTGGTGTCGCCGGGGTCGCGGTCGACTCCGATGGCACTTGCGCTTGTCGCCCATCCTCAACTTGATGTGCAAGTTTTTCTTGACGAGCGCAGTGCAGCCTTTGCTGCGCTCGGTGTGGGGCTCGCAAGTGGCCTTCCTGCAATTCTGTTGTGCACGTCAGGAACCGCTGCGGTGGAGTTTCATCCCGCTGTGGTTGAGGCCCATGAGGCGCGTGTACCCATGCTCGTGTGCACCGCCGATCGTCCACCCGAATTGCAGGGCGTCGGTGCAGCGCAAACAATTGATCAGCGAAACTTGTACGGGGTTGCCGCACGATGTTTCGAGGATCCAGGTGTCCCCGATGATGAGCACGCGCATACGTGGCGCGAACTCGCTCGGCGCACGCTCGCCGCGACCCTCGGTGCGAATGCGGGGCCAGCGCATCTCAATCTCGCCTTTCGGGAACCGCTCGTTGGTGAGCCCGCCGCACTGCCGCAACGCACGCCTTTCAGTCTTGCCATTCCTGCGTACGAGCCACAGCCAGACGATGTGGCATGGGTATCGGCGCAGTGCAGCGATACTCGTGGCGTGATCGTCGCCGGGAGAGGCTGCGGCGATCCGCGAGCAATTGCGTCACTTGCGGAGCAGTTGGGATGGCCGCTGCTCGCCGATCCCCGCAGTGGATGTCGTGGGCACGGAAGCGGTGGATCGATGTTCGTGGGACACGCCGATGCGGTGATGCGGTCCTCGATTGCTGGCCAGATGCGACCTTCCGTGGTGCTGCGATTCGGGGAACCACCAGCCTCGAAGGTTGTCAACGCGTGGCTTGTGACGGCCCCCGTGACAATTGTTGTTTCATCGTCAGTCGCAGTCCATGATCCTGATCGTGTGGTCACACGTCAGTTGCTTGCTGATCCCGCATCGTTTGCTTCGGCATTGACTGCTACAGCCGCGCCAACCGAATGGAGCAGCGAGTGGCGTCGGGTGAGTGCTCTTGCGGATGATGCACTCCGCAATTTGGGTGATGCCACGCTGAGCGAACCGACTATTGCACGCATCGTGGGAGAATGTGCTCCGACGGGGTCGTCGCTCATGGTGTCGTCGTCGATGCCGATTCGCGATCTCGAATGGTTCGCTCCGCTGATCGTCCCTACCGTTTACGCAAATCGTGGTGCCAACGGCATCGATGGTGTGGTGTCAACTGCTGTTGGTGTCGCCCTCGCGACCCGAGAGCCGGTCGTGGCGTTGGTCGGCGACGTGGCGTTTGTCCATGACAGCAATGCACTCCTTGGACTGGCCCCGCGAGGTGTGGATCTTCGCGTCGTTGTTGTTGACAACAATGGCGGCGGGATCTTTTCATTCTTGCCTCAGGCCAGTCAGACCGATAAAGAGACATTCGAGCGACTCTGGGGCACCCCCCACGGTGTCGATCTGTCGAGCCTCGTTGCCGCACACGGGGTGCGTTACATCGACTGCGACTCTCCGCGGTCACTTGTTGATGCGCTGTCGTGTTCTGGTCCCCTTGTTATTCGGGTTCGAACCGATCGTCATGAGAACACCGTGGTGCACGATGCGCTTCAACGACGCGTCCTCAAAGCCCTCGGCGATTAGGGCCGCACGATTGCCGCAAGCATTGCTTGCAACTTCGCCTGCGTCTCAGCCAGTTCGGCGTGAGGCTCGCTTTCGGCAACGATGCCCCCGCCTGCAAAAAGGCGTGCGCGCAGGCCGTCAGCGCTGATCTCAGCGCATCGGATAGTCACCGCAAAGGTCCCGTTCCCGTGTCGATCGAACCACCCCACGGCACCGCCATAGCGACCGCGGTCCATACCTTCGTGACGCTCGATGAGGGCGAGGGCTGGCGCTCGGGGTGCGCCACCAAGGGCGGGAGTAGGAGCGAGCATCCTGACGCCGTCAAGAATGTGTAGATAGGGCTCGGATAACTTGCCTGACATCAATGTGCCGAGATGCTGCACATTCGCTACGGGAACAATGGACGGCTGTTCCTCCCAGTCCAGGTAAGAACAGTGTGGGAGCAGCGTGTCGTGCACGGCGTCAATAACGATGCGGTGTTCAATTTGGTTCTTCGCACTGGCGATGAGTTCCTGAGCGAGATGCTCATCGGTCACGGGGTCGCCCGTTCGCGGCGTCGTCCCGGCGAGCGGGTGGCTGGACACGTTTTCGCCTACTCGTTCAAGGAGCAACTCGGGTGATGCACCCACGAGGCCGTCAATGACGTATCGATAACTTGAACCGAACGACTGTCGGAGGCGATTCGTCAATGCGGCAATGTCGATGGGTTCTGAGGCTTCGATAACCACATCGCGGGCAATCACCACTTTGTCGAGATCACCACGAGCGACGGCTTCGCGCGCTGCATCAACTGCGGCCAAGTAGTGCTGTATCTGTACTCCCGGATGAACATGAAACGAGGGGTGACGTACGGGTGTGCTGACGGGAGCGATGTCGAGGTCGTCGATCGTTGCATCATCAATACAGGTAACCCATGCGTCGCCCGTAGGTGTTTTCACCACCGTGACGCGAGGAAGAATAAAGTCGTGCGCCAATCCGTGGTTAAAGGGGATTGCACCAAACAGAAGTGGACCACTGCCGGGGGCATTGATCGCATCGTCAATATCGAGCGATTCGAGAAATGACTTCGCCTCTTCGGCTGGTATGCGTGCGGCTACTTCTTGCCCCGCCACGCCATAGGTATCGCGGGCAAAGAGGACGCCGTTGCTTCCGGCTACGTCGTTGAGGTCGGGCGCCGAAGTGGGGTCGATCGGTCGAGTACGAGCAATCACGGCGCGTTGCGACTAGCGGTGATGAGTTGGGTGAGCCCACCCGATAGTTGTCGATGTTCGACGTCGTGGAAGCCGGCTCGCTTCAAGCTGTCAACAAGGCGATCGGGAGCGGGGAGATACGCCACGCTCTTCGGCAGATACCGATATGCGGCACGATCCGACAAGAGTCCGCCAATGAGCGGCACCACTCTTCCGAAGTACAACCGATTGCCGAGGCGCAGGAGTGGATTCGTCGGTGTGCTGACATCGAGCAGCGCGATACGCCCGCCGTGACGAACGACTCGGGCAAGTTCAAGAAAGAAACGATCGAGGTCAACCAGATTGCGCAGCGCGAAACCGCAAGTAACGCCATCGACCGCAGCATTTGGAAGCGGGAGTACGAGGATGTCGGCCTGGGTACGCGGTGCGCCACTGCGGTCCTGTGCCAGCATGCCGAAGGAGAGGTCCACGGAGATAGGTCGAAGACCCGAAGCGGCAAGATCGACGCAAAGGTCTCCCGTTCCACTCGCCAGGTCGAGCACGAGTGAGCCGCTCGGAAGACCAAGACGCTTGACGGTGATGCGTCTCCATCGCACATCGAGTCGGAAGGTCATGATTCGATTGACCATGTCGTACCGTGGCGCAATGGTGTCGAACATGGTGCGCACTGCAGTCACCTTTTCGTCACCCTGCGGGAGGTGTTTCGTGTCCCAGGGGCGAGGCGAGGGGCCCTGTTCAACGTCGCGTGTCACACCGAAAGGCTACGTCCCCGTTGTACATCTCTGCGGTGTGCAACACGGGGTTCACTCGATCAGGCCTTACCGAACGACTTGGTATACGGCACGTCTGTCAAGCACACTGGCGTAATACCAAGGGGACCCAATGATTGATTTTTCCTTTCCGCCAGAGATTGAAGACGTGCGCCTGAAGGTTCGCCGGTTCATGGACACCGTGGTGCGGCCCGAGTGGGAATCCATCGATCAGCACGATCGGTCGCAGGTAGTTGCCACGATCGTTCGGTTGCGTGCCGTGGCGCGTGACGAATGGGGTCTGTGGTTGCCGCACATGCCTGCGGAGTGGGGCGGCATGGAACTCGGGCCAACTGCCATGGCGGCCGTGTCGGCTGAAGCGGGAAAGGTGTCCATTGGGCCCTATGTCCTGAACGCGCAGGCGCCGGATGAAGGAAACCAGCACACCCTGTTGCATTGGGCCACGCCTGAGCAGAAGGAGAAATACCTCCGGCCGTTGTGCGAAGGCAAGTCGCGATCGTGTTTCGCCATGACCGAACCGGAAGTTGCCGGGAGCGACCCGACTTTGATCAAGACCTTTGCCTATCAAGATGGCGATGAGTGGGTGATCAACGGCCACAAGTGGTTCATCTCGGGTGCCCGGGGTGCAAAGTTCGCGCTGCTCATCGCTCGCACCGAGGAAGACCCCGATCTCCCGCAAGCCGCCAACTCCTGTTTCATCGTCGACATACCCAGCGAAGGGTGGAATGTCGTGCGCGATGTCGAGACAATGGCAGGTGGTCATAATCACTGTGAAATTGAAATCAAGGATTTGCGCGTGCCGGCCTCGAACATGTTGGGCGGGCGAGGACAAGGGCACCTCTTGGGCCAGTATCGCCTTGGTCCGGCGCGACTTGCCCACTGCATGCGGTGGATCGGTCAAGCAGAAGTAGCGCTTGACATGATGGTCGATAGAGCGATGAAGCGCTATTCACACGGTTCGATACTTGCTGAGAAGCAAGGCATTCAATGGTTGATCGCGGACTCTGCAATGGAGCTCTATCAGGGAAAGCTCATGGTGTTGCACGCCGCCTATCGAATCGAACACGGCCTCGACTTCATTTCTGAGGTCTCGATGGCCAAGCACTTTGTCGCGAACAGTCTGTGGAAGATTGTCGATCGTGCGATTCAGGTACACGGCGCCCTCGGCTATTCCACCGACACACCGCTCGCGCACATGCTCCAGCAGGCGCGATGGAGCCGTTTTGCCGATGGTGCCGACGAGATTCATCAGATGCGCATCGCTCAACGAACAATCGCGGCATATAAGGATCATGGATCGACCAAGAAGGCCACCGGGGATTTGCCGTTGTGAGTGATCTCATATTCGGTGTCTTCGTTCCTCAGGGCTGGAAGCGTGAACTGTCAGGCCTGCCTCATGCCACGGCGCAATGGAATGCCGCCCTCGACGTAGCCAGGCGTGCGGAGGAGCTCGGTTTTGATTCGCTGTGGGTGTACGACCACTTTCACAATGTGCCCCGTCCCGCCCACGAGACGGTGTTTGAATGCTGGACAGCGCTCGCGGCGATTAGTCAGCACACGAGTCGCATTCGCCTGGGACAGATGGTGGGATGCAACTTGTATCGCTCGCCAGCCCTTCTCGCCAAGATCACCAGCACGCTCGATGTCATCTCTGGGGGTCGTCTGGAGTGGGGAATCGGGGCCGGCTGGTATGAAAACGAGTGCCGCGGCTATGGCTATGAGTTCCCTCTGCCCAAGGAGCGCATCGCGATGTTGAAAGAGACCGTAGAAATTGTCTCGGCGATGTGGACCCAGGAGGAAACCACCTACTCGGGTACGTATTACCAAACGCATCGCGCGAACTGCGACCCAAAGCCGCTGCAGCAACCGCGGATTCCGATTTGGATCGGTGGAGGCGGTGAGCAGTTGACGCTTCGCGTCGTGGCTCGGTATGCGGACTACTCGAATTTTGGCGGCACGCCCGAGGAGTTCGCGCGCAAAAACGAAATCCTTCGCGGGCACTGCGAGAAAGTCGGCCGCGAAGAGACGTCCATACGCCGTACGTGGTCACCAGAGATTCTTATACGAACGAATGATCGCGAGCTACGAGAGGCGCAGCAACTCAGCATTCGTCGCGAGTCCTTCGACGTGTGGAAGGCAGCTAACCTCATTGGCACTCCCGACGAAGTTGCGCACAAGATCGGCACCTATCGTGACCTCGGTTGCAGCGGCTTCATTCCGTGGTGCGTCGATTATCCCGCCCACGACACACTCGAGCACTTTGCGGGAGTGATGCAGCAGTTTCGGTGACGTCAGCCGTAGTAGCGGAAAATGACTTCGGCGACACAAGCCGGCTTGCTCGCACCCTCGACCTCGAAGGTGACCTCGAGCGTCACTTGGTAGCCGCCCGCGATCTCTGTTGCCTCGAGCAACTTGGCACCCGCACGAAGGTTGGCACCCACTGGTACTGGCGACATGAAGCGGACACGGTTCAGCCCGTAGTTCACGCCCATCTGGACACCTTCGACCCTCCACACGCCGGGGAGGAGCCCTGCGGCGAGGGACAGCGTCAGATAGCCGTGTGCAATGGTCTGACCAAACGGTCCAGACTTTGCACGTTCAACATCCAGGTGGATCCATTGGTGGTCATGGGTCGCATCGGCAAACTTCTGCACTTGCTCCTGCGAGATGGTCATGTAGGGGCTGTACCCGAGGTGCTGGCCAACATGGCTAGGGAGATCGGAAAGACCGTTGATAATCGTCGTCATAGGTCAAGTGTGGCAGACGCCTCGTGGTAGATCGAAATGCTCAGCGCATCCATATACGCGCGTGGTTTCGGCTTTGTGTATGCAACAGGAGCGCGATCAGCGCAATATCGAACAGCACGGTGACGAGGCTGACACCAAAGGGCTTTCCGGTGAAGTAGTCGAGCAGGGAAATCTCCCCACCGAAATTGAATGCTGATTGCGCCCCGCGAAGTGCCCAAATTCGGAGGAGAAACGGTGAAAAGGCCGCGAACACAGCCAACCGGTAGCCAATACGGCGCTCGTTGGCCATCAGGAGACCACCCAAGACAAACGTTGCGACCACGACGAGGATGACCGGGAAACCGATTGCATACCGCCTCACGAGGAAACCCTGGTAGCCCGATCCCTCTAGGAGAGCAACCAGCCCAAACACGCCATCGAAATAGAGGAGCCACGTCGCAATCTGCAACGTTTGGGGCTGCATACGATCAAACCACCGGCGATAGTCGATGCCAAACACTGCTTCATTGTGTCAGAGTTAGCCTGACAGCGTGCGAATGGGCTTTGTCTCTCTTGTCGGTCGTCCGAACGTCGGCAAATCATCACTGGTCAACGCCATGATCAAGAACAAGGTCAGCATTGTTTCCGATAAGCCCCAGACCACAAGGACTCGGATTCGGGGCATCCTGACGCGCAAAGACGCACAGATCGTATTCGTTGATACACCAGGACTGCACAAGGCAGTAACTGCACTCGGAGAAACCGTGAACGCCACCGCACTCGACTCGACAACTGATGTTGATGTGAACTGCCTTGTAATTGATGCAACGCAGCAATTTGGTTCAGGAGACCAGTGGGTGGCCGATCGCCTCGACATGGCGCGCACCATCGTTGTCGTCAACAAGATCGATCGGGCATCGCCTGCTCAAGTGCTCAACCAGCTGCAGGCAACTGCTTCGTTACACGCACTTGCGTACTTTCCCGTCTCGGCAAGTACCGGCGAGGGAGTCGAGGAGCTCATCGCTGATCTTGTGCAGCGCATACCCGAGGGCATCGCGATGTATCCAGCGGAGATGGTCTCGGAGACTCCGGGCGAGATCTGGATCGCCGAACTGGTGCGCGAGCAACTTCTGGCGGTCACGCATGATGAGCTGCCGTATTCCATCGCGACACGTGTCACGGAATTCGATGAACGGCACGTCCGCTGCGAGATCATTGTCGAACGAGAGAGTCAAAAGGGAATGGTGATCGGCAAAGGTGGCGCTGTTTTATCGGCGGTGCGAACCAAATTGAAGGGAGCACTTCCTAAAGGAATGAAGCTGGAGTTAATTGTTGTTGTCGACAAGAACTGGCAACATCGACGCGATCGGGTCGAGCGGTTGGGCTACTGACCCATCGCGATCAGATTCGCATAGTCATCAAAGGTCACGGGCGTCCCTGCCTCCACGAGATCTCCTCGTCCGCGCGGCACGGCGATGGGCTCGCCATCGACCGTAACGATGACCTGTCCGACGCCGGGACGCGACGTCAGGGTGAGCACGATCTGGGCAATCGCCAGGCGTTGGTCAGCGGGTGGTAGCGCAGTAAGAAAAAGTCGGGTTGCATCCACCTGAGCAACTCCTCGAATCACCGCAACCTCTGCTTGAAACTCTGTTGGCAGAGTGCTGCGCAGGCCAGCGTAGGCGGGATCATTAGGCGGGCCTTCCGCCAATAGGGCGAGGACTTGCGCAACAGTTGCCGGGCTCACCACGTTGCGTTGTACACGGACTACCGACGTTGACGCGACGAAGAACAGATCTACCGGCTGATTGACAACGTCGGATGATTCAAGGGTGGCAACTGACGTCGTAGTCGTTGATTCAGGCACCGTCACGGGGCTAGCGAGTCCAAAGGGAATGTCTCCTGGGGATATTCGTTCGAAATCGCCTTGTGGTTCTACTGAGCATCCGGCAAGAAGGAACCCGACAACAACGATGGTTCGGTTCATGGCTTCGCCGTCTTCGCAATAGTGACAATGAATCGCGAGCCGCCCGCCGGCGATGCCTCCACATATGCGCGCCCGCCAAGCGCGTGAGCATGTTCCTGAACGATTGCGAGACCAAGTCCGCTGCCGGTTCCATTCCGTGAAGCAGAACCACGTGCGAAACGCTCGAAAATTCGCGACTGCTCACTGGCAGCAACCCCGGGACCCGCATCATCAACGCAGAGGACGAAGTGGGTGGGATCTGCATGGAGGACGACTGCTGTCGCGCCACCCGCGTGATCGCGAGCATTTTCCAACAGGTTGACAAGGATGCGCTCGATACGTCGTCGGTCGAGGAGGACTTCGTCGTCGGAAGCGCTCCTGGCCAACGAATTGTCGAACGTCACGGACCCAAATCCGTGATGCCTCATGATGCGCTGCACCACGTCCGCGAGTCGTACATACTCAAGGTTGGCGTCTCCGGCCGCGGCATCAAGTCGAGAGAGCTCAAGGAGATCGAGAACCGTGCGGTCAAATCGGCGCACTTGTATGCCAAGAACACGCAATGTCTCTTGGTTGCGGTCGTTGAGCTCATCCTTGCGCGACTCAAGTACGTCGACTGCGGTCGCTAGCGCCATGACAGGTGAACGCAATTCATGGCTTACGTCGCTCGCGAATCGTTGTTCACGCTGAATGCGTGATTGCACAGCGTCGGCCATGTCATTGAACGAGGACACCAATTGATCAAGGTCGGGATCGTTCTCGGGCTCAAGCCGGGTATCGAGTCCGCCTGTCGCAATCTCGTTTGCGGCTACTGACACGCGTCGCAGCGGCTTCATCACATTGTGACTCATCGTGAACCCGATGAGGCCCGCTGACAACGTGATCAGGATGACGCTGACGACCAGCGTTGTCTGGATTGTGCGCATCGTCGAAAACACTTCTTCGAGCGGGAACGCCTCGAAGTACTGCATTCCCACACTGGGCACTGCGACGCCTACCGCTTCGTAGGGACGGCTGTCGAAATCGAAGCGCTGGCGTCCTGTCTCGCCGGCGAGCACGCGACGGGTAAGTTCCTCCGGAAGGTTGGACTGCGTGAAGCGGAGTGGTTCTTGGGCGAAGAAATAGCGCGGATCCGATTCAGTCGCATCCAGATGAATGACGGCATATCCACCTCGTTCCGTGCGGACGCTGGTGACTAAGTCCCCCACGTTGTCACGATCGGAAGCGACAACCGTACGAACGAGTTGGGCGTTGTTGAATGCTTGCCGCTTCGCCACATCGCTGCGCTGGTCCAGAAGGTACGTGCGAGTGCTTGCGTAGGTGACGACACTGAGCACGAGTGCAGCGGCAAAGGCAGCGAGACTGAAATACACCGCCATCTGCGCACGCAGTCCTAGGCCGAAACGCCGTCTCGTCACGGGATAAGCCTTACAGAAAGTTGCGACACATGCGCCCCCGCGGCGTGGACGACTCCGTCGGGACTCAAGGGGGAGCATGAGCCCCGAACGGAACCGTGCTGAGACCCTGCCATGGGGATGTGACGAGGCGTATGCCGTTGTGTGCGTTTTGTGTAACGAAAATGTGCGGTCGGGCAGAATGCTGAGGTGCATTCGCTGCTCCTCGTCGAAGATGACCCTGGAATTCGTCTGGTGCTTCGTCAGGCATTGGAGGATGAGGGGTACGCGGTGCGGGAGGCGGAGTCGGGCGCAGAAGGTATCCGAGTTGTGCAGGGTGGTCAGATTGATTGCGTCCTGCTCGACCTTCGTCTTCCGGATATGTCGGGCTTTGAGGTGTGCCGACAGATGCGCGCCGGCAGTTTTGTTCCCATCATCATGGTGACGGCACAAGCTGACACGCATGACATGGTCGCGGGCCTCGAGGCCGGAGCCGATGACTACGTCACGAAACCGGTAATCGTCAAGGAACTGGCTGCACGGATTCGGGCGACTCTTCGTCGCAGCAGCGCATCGCAAATGTCCGTGGGTACGGACGCCGTCGATACGTTCGGCGATGTCGAATTACTCCGGACGCACGGCGTCGTGCGCAAGGGGGGTGAGGAAATTCCCCTCACACGAACCGAGTATTACTTGCTCTGCGAATTTGCGGATCACCCAAACATGGTGTTGTCTCGCGATCAACTGCTCGAGCGGGTGTGGGGATACGAGTACCTCGGCGATAGTCGTCTTGTCGATGCCCATGTACGCAGATTGCGTGTCAAGATCGAAGACCAACCAGATGATCCCAAATTGATCGTGACGGTGCGCGGTATGGGGTATCGACTGATCAGCGGCTGAGGGTGTCAAAAAAATCGGCGACACGTTCGAAGTCCACGGTACGTGTCATGGGCGGAAGTGCCGCTACCACTCTCTTGCCGTATGACTTCGTTGCGAGGCGGGGATCCAATACAGCGACTACACCGCGGTCAGTCGAGGTGCGGATGAGACGTCCGGCGGCTTGCGCAAGTTGGGTGGCGGCAATGGGTACGTCGTACACGTTGAATGCGTCGGCCCCCACCCGCTCTCTCCGGGCACTCAGAAGCGGATCGTCGGGTCGCGGGAAGGGAATCTTGTCGATGGTGACAAGGCGGAGGGAATCGCCAGGCACGTCTACGCCCTGAAAGTATCCAGCAGTCGCGAAAAGGCAGGTTGCATGTTCGCGTGTAAATCGTTCGAGCAGCAGAGCCTTTGGCAATTCGCCTTGTCTCAAGATCGGATAGCCAAGTCGTTGCGCGAGTGCATCTGCGGCCATGTGCATTGCGCGGTACGTCGTGAATAACGCCAACGTTCGTCCACCTGCTGCGTCGATGAGACGCGCCAATTCGTCGACTACAGCGTCGTCGCGCCTTGGCTGATTCGGCGCGGGGAGGTGCTTGGCACAGTAGAGCAGGCCGTTGTTTTCGTAATCGAATGGGCTTCCGACGTCGAGTACCTCGACATCGGCGAGACCAATTCGATCGGGCAGCGACAGCGGCATTGTTGCGCTCGTGAGGATTGCGGTCTTGGTAGTCCAGATCCCCGAGGTGAGCGTCGGGCCAACGTCGAGCGGCGCGCGTTCGAGAACGGGTCTCTCGGGGGTGCCCGAGACGAAGAGCACGCTGTGTGCGGTGGCAGCGAGAAACGCATCGAGTGTCTCGATGGCCCGTTGGCAACCAACCGTTGCGCGCAGGATGCGCTGTTTGGTGTCGGCATGATCGGTGTTGAGCGCGCCAAGCGCGCCAAGCGTGTCGTTGATCGTGAGCCGCAGGGCCACTGCGAGATCAGCAAGATCGTCGCTGAGGGGGACAGGAATTCTTGTATTGAGGCGAGGGGCGAGTGCAGCGGTGAGATCGATGGCGAACCGATTGAGCGCACCGCTGAGTGCATCGTCGCGGAGGACTCCCCGGATGCTGCTTTCGAGATGGCTGATACGTCCAGCAGACAGTGTGTTACCCGTTGAGCCACTCATCACGTCTTCGAGTTGGTGTGCCTCGTCAAAGACCACGACCTCATGTTCCGGCAAAATCCCACCTTGCGAGGCAACGTCAAGTCCGTAGAGGTGGGTATTCACCACAATGATGTCGGCGTCTGCAGCGCGATGCCGGGCGGCCTCAGCAAAACAGTCGTCGCCGCGTGGGCAACGACTGGCACCTGGACACTCATCGCTGCCGACCGATACCTGCCGTGCCACGACGTCCGGCATTGGCCAGTCGACCCCTGCCAAGTCGCCGTTCGCGGTATTCGCGGCCCATCGTTGAAGTCGCTCGAGCTGATCCTCGTCAACGTATGCATCGTCAAACCTCAAGGAGGGTGTTTCGCGGAGCTCGTCAAGGCGTTGCAGACAGAGATAGTTGTTTCGGCCCTTCAGTACTGCCCACGTCGGAGGCTTCACGGTCGCCTCGGCGAGACCTGTGGCGACGAGTGGTAAATCCTTGGCGGCGAGCTGGTCTTGAAGGGCCTTTGTCACCGTGGCAATGACGGTCTTCTTGCCCGAAAGCGCGACGGGGACGAGGTAAGCCAACGACTTTCCGGTCCCGGTGCCGGCCTGCACAATCGCATGCCGGCCATTGTTGATGGCGTCGGCAATGGACTCGGCCATCTCTTCTTGGCCCGGGCGACGTTCTGCCTGAGGCAGGGCGCCGGTGACGATCTCGAGAATGAGGCGGGGTGATTCAGCGCTCAAGAAGTGCCATTGCTGCGTCAAGTTCGATCACGTCGAAGTCTGGCCACGAGCGTTCGGTCAGGTACAGACGGGCCCCCGCGATCTGCCACAGAAGAAAGTTGGAGATTCGCGATTCTCCAGAGGTACGAATGAGCAAATCGACGGGCGGTAACTCGGGGCTGTAGAGATGCTTTCGAATGGACTCCGCGGTGACGGGATCCTGCTCGGTGCGAGCATGTTGTGCAGCGCGCAGCAATTCGGCCCTACTCCCGTAGTCAAACGCAACGGTCAACACCATGCCCGTGTTCTGGCGTGTGTCTTCAATCGCTTGACGAATCGCACGCTGCACAAATGCTGGCGTCTTACTGCCGGGTTCGTCGAAGGGACGACCGATCCAATTGACTCGCACGTTGTTGGCGTTCAATTCGTCAACCCGCCCGAAGAGTCGCCTGTGAAGAGACAAAATATGGCGAACTTCTGCCTTCGGACGCACCCAATTCTCGGTCGAGAATCCGAAGACGGTGAGGTAGTCCACCTTGCGCTTGGCCGCGAGACGCACCACCTCGGCAAGCGTCTCTTCTCCGGCCGTGTGCCCGGCCGTGCGGGGAAGTCCGCGCCGACGCGCCCATCGCCCGTTGCCGTCCATAATGCACGCCACATGAATAGGCCTGCTCTGGGGGTGTGGATCGTGCTCCGCCATCTGGCGGTCAACATTACCGAGGGGTGTGGTGCGACAATGGTCGCATGAGTCGTATGCGCCAGCCCGAGGGGACTCGCGCGTTGTCCCATGTGTTGGTGTGTGGCGGAACCCTTGACGAGTGGTTTGCGTTGACAAGGAGTGATTGGACGCGCCTGATTGAGGTGCTTACCTCGGCGCTACAAGCTTCGGGTGCGCGCTGGTTGACCATCTGTCCCTACGAGGGCGCACTGCCTGCGGATGCAACTGCCACGATTCTGCGGCAGGTGGCCGACGCAACAGGCGGCACGGTTAGTAGTAACCGAGTTTCGTTTATCGGACGAGACGGCATTGTTGGCATTGTCGATGCGCTCGCAAACGGGCAGCAACGTTTCGTCGACTCCGTCAACGCCATTTCGTCGCCTGTGATTGATGAAGGAATGATCGCTGCTTCACTTTTCGCACCTGCGACCGACGATCCCGATTTGATTCTGGTCTTTGGTGTTCCCACGCGCGTACCTCCCGCGCTTGTTTGGGAACTTGCCTACGGTGAATTGGTCTTTCTCGACTCGCCGTGGACGTCATGTAACGCGGAGCACGTGCACATGGCGGTGGACGACTTCCAACGACGTGAGCGTCGGTTCGGAGGAGTTGATTCGTGACGTTGTACCGGGATCGCGGTGTCGTATTGCGGACCTACAAACTTGGTGAGTCTGATCGCATCATCGTGTTGATGACGCGTGAGCATGGCAAGGTGCGCGCGGTTGCAAAGGGGATCCGCAAGACGAAGTCGAAGATTGGTGCACGACTTGAACCGATGGCCCACGTCGAACTGTTGCTGTATCGAGGACGAGACCTCGATGTAGTGAGTCAGGTGGAGACCGTTGACGTCGCGCCCACTCTCCATGACGACTTGGATCGCATGACGCAGGCAATGGCGGTCCTTGAAGCGGTTGACCTCGCCGCGCAGGATCGTGAATGCGCTACCGAGCTGTACGACATGCTCGTGGGGGCATTACGCGCGCTGGCTTCGCATCCGTCCCCAATGTTGTTGGCGGGCTTCTACCTAAAAATGTTGGCTCTCGAAGGCGTGGGCCCACAGGTGCTGGCGTGTGTCGGGTGTGGGGCTGCTGACGGCCTGGTGTCGTTCGACGTGTATCGGGGAGGCGTGCAATGCGACGCGTGTCGAACGGGCGTGGCGATAGATACGAACGTTCTCGATCTCTTACGCGACGTGCTGGGCGGTCGATTAAATCGGGCATTGGGCGCCGTTGATTCGCCGGCGACACGAACTGTCACGTCGCTGGCAACACGACTGATGGAGCAGCATCTCGAGCGTCGACTGCGGTCATTGTCGATGTTCGGGTTCACCGGCGATAGTCGCTTGTAGTCTGGGGCGATGCCCGCAAGTGACTTGGACCAGGTGGTAGGCCTCTGCAAGAGGCGTGGTTTCGTGTATCCGAGCGCCGAGATCTACGGGGGTTTTCGCTCGTCCTACGACTACGGCCCCTTGGGATCGTTGATGTTGCGCAATGTGAAGGATGCGTGGGTCCGTGCCATGGTGCAAGAGCGCGACGACGTGGTCCTCATCGATGCGGCAATTCTTGGGCCACCGCAGGTATTTGAGGCCAGTGGTCATCTGGCCAATTTCAGTGACCCGCTGGTCGACTGCACGGTCTGCAAGCGTCGTTTTCGCGAGGATCAACTGGAGGATCGGGAGTGTCCTCAGGCACGTAAGGGATGCACATTCACTGAGGCTCGGGCATTCAATTTGATGTTCCAAACCACTGCCGGTCCAGTGGAAGGTGCTGGTGCAACGGTGTACATGCGCCCAGAGACCGCTCAGGGCATGTTTGTCAACTTTGCCAACGTATTGCAGACGTCTCGAAAGAAGCCGCCGTTCGGCATCGCACAGGTCGGTAAGAGCTTCCGTAATGAAATCACGCCAGGCAACTTCATTTTTCGCACTCGCGAGTTCGAGCAGATGGAGATGGAGTTCTTCGTTCCGCCAGCGGAGAGCGCCACATGGTACGAGTACTGGTGTAAGGCGCGAATGCAGTGGTACATCGACTACGGGATTCCGGAGTCGATGCTGCGCATACGGGCACACGACGCGGATGAACTGTCGCATTACTCCGCTGGCACCAGCGATATCGAGTTCCACTTTCCCTGGGGTTGGGGCGAGTTAGAGGGAATTGCGCAGCGAACCGACTTCGACTTGATGCGACATGCAGAGTATTCAAAGCAGAAGCTCGACTATTTCGATCAGTCCACTAATGAGCGCTATGTGCCATACGTGATCGAACCCGCTGCAGGGGCCAATCGAACAATGGCCGCATTTCTTCTGGCCGCATACGACGAGGACGTGATCAACGATGAGAAGCGAACAGTCCTGCGCTTGCACCCACGTCTCGCTCCCTATCAAGTAGCGGTTCTGCCGCTGTCGAAGAAAGACGAGCTCATGCCTGTTTCTCGAGAGGTGTACGCGCGGCTTTCGAAGCGCTACATGTGTGAATTCGATGAGACGCAGGCGATCGGTCGCCGCTATCGCCGTCAAGATGAAATCGGTACTCCGTATTGCGTCACGGTTGATTTCGACACGCTCAATGACGACGCTGTAACCATTCGCGAGCGCGACACGACGGTTCAGGAGCGGGTGCCTCTCGTTGATCTTGAGCGCGTGCTGGCTTCGAAAATCGGTTTCTAGTCCTGTGTATCTCGAAGAAATCATTGCCGCGCACCGCACAGGGGCGCTCGGTGATACTCGCTCACTCAGTGCGCTGATCGATCAAGCCAAGAGGGCTGGGGAGACGCGGGGCTTTGTCGATCGTCTTCGTTCGGATACGCACACGGGTCTTGCGGTGATTGCCGAGATCAAGCGGAAGTCGCCGTCGAAGGGTGACCTCAATCCGCACCTCGATCCTGTTCGGTTGGCTAAGACGTATGAGTCTGCGGGGGCTTCATGCATGTCGGTGTTAACTGATCATCAATTCTTCGGGGGCTCAGTCGACGACCTTCAGGCGGCTCGTGCAGCAACCCAGCTTCCGGTGCTGCGAAAAGACTTCACCGTGAGTCTGCAGGATGTCTGCGACGCACGCTTGATGGGTGCCGATTGCGTGCTGCTGATCGTCGCGGCGTTGTCTCTGGGTGAACTGCGCGACATGCATACGTTGGCAACGGAGATCGGTCTCGATGTTTTGGTCGAAACACACGACGAGGCCGAAATCGAGCAGGCACTCGAAGTCGACGCGCGTATGATTGGCGTCAACCAGCGTGACTTGAAGACGTTTGAGGTGGATCATCAACGCGCGGTACGTGTTGCGCCG
>Ga0164292_10001002_pt1 | contig 22406 bp, 20 predicted proteins | sample GEODES117metaG_FD_111486 | JGI IMG/M metagenome (GOLD analysis project Ga0164292, IMG submission 111486) | Eutrophic lake water microbial communities from Lake Mendota, Wisconsin, USA - GEODES117 metaG | ecosystem: Environmental > Aquatic > Freshwater > Lake | place: USA: Lake Mendota...
AAAAATCAATTTTTAAAACGGAATTTATTCCTAAAGCTACGCTTGTTTTAAAAATTGATTTTTTTATTTTATTTTTCATTTTTATTAATTGAGATTTTAATTTTTTCTATTTTTTTAATTCAGTTTCAATTTCAAATTTTGTTTTCATTTTGATTTCAAATTTTGGCGACCAGATTTACTATTTCAAATTTTGTTTTCATTTTGTTTTCAAATTTTGGCGACCAGAATTACTATTTCAAATTTTGTTTTCATTTTGTTTTCAAATTTTGGAAAGATTAAAATATATGTATTAGAGAGAATAAGTATTTAAAATAAGTATACACCATATACATCACATAAATTGTATTCACTGAATATAAATAATTAAATAGTATTATTAGTTTAATTATTTATTGAGTAAAAATTATTTCTTACTTGAAACCTTTTTTTGCTTGCTTATACTTGTTTCAATTACTACAGGAGTACATATTTCAACAGGCTCAAAGTCTGTTTCAATATCTATTTCATTTGTTAAAAAAGAAGGTTTATCTATCTTATGTTTTTTTTTGTGGCTAGCCAAGCTTGCTTTTTTAGTAAATGCCTCATTACAAATGTCACAAGACCATTTTTGATTTTGCATAGAAGCATATTTACTATTTAAAAAAATAGATAAATTTGGCATGTTTAAATCTTCAAATTGAGATAAAAATGTTTTTTGCATTTCCTTCAGATTAAATATCATATTTTCTTTATGCGACATAAAGACTTGAAACTCTACATTTATTTTATCCAAAATATCTTTGTCTATCGTTATTCCCTCAGCATCATCAATACTTAATTCAATTAACTTATCTGATAATTTATCAATAATGTCAACAGCTGTTTTTATTTTTTCTTCTGAATATTCAACATTATGTAAATAAATTAAAACACAATTATTTTCAATTTCAATAAAAAAATTTGGCTTATATTGAATGCCTGAATGTTGCGACATAAAAATACCATTACACTTATTAAATCTTATATCTCTTAAAAATTTTTCTACTCCCTCCTTTTGAATTGCCAAATCGTAATTTTTATTTTCTATTAAAATTGGGTTTTTTCCTTCTCTCTTTAACATAAAATCACCTGACATTTTTAAGCTTGATGATGAATTTATTACTTCTGATGTTGGAAATATTTTATTTAAAACAAGCTCCAACATATTTTCTGATGATTTACCCTTAAAATTTGAATTTGTTCGATATTTATTTAAAAAATCACCCAATTCTTCAATTACTTTATTTTGATTTGATTGTGAAATAATACTTGATTCTTTTAAATTTGTTAAAGATGCTACCATTTGATTTTGATTCGCAGTTATTAACGCATTTAGCGGTTGAATTTTTGTATCTATTTTTGAAATAATATCTTTATATGTGTCTTCTTTATTAATTGATGAGTTTAATTGTTCTTTTATATCATCTATAATATTTTTTTGAAAAGTTTCAAATGTTTCTTTCATCTTATTATTTAAATCTTGATGTGTTTTTGGAATTTCTTGATTTATTTTATATATAAACATTTCAGTATTACGGTCTAATGTTCCCGTTAATTTTTCTATATTTTCAGAAGAAGATGATAAAATAATTAATTTCATATTATCAATATATTCTTTATTAATTTCATGAAATTTTACAATTAGTGAATTTGTTATTGTTCCAACATTTCCTTTTATCTCTTTAACATGTGATAGAATTTCATTGTTAATTGCGCTTGACATTGTACTTGACATGTCATTATTTATTTTTTCAATTAAATCTAAAAATATTAAATTAACTGCTTCAAAACTTATATTTTTATTGCTATTATAAAAATCCCATATCCGCTTATTAGAAATTGATAATTTAAAATCTTTTGTTGATGACATTTTTTATAAATGTATATATTATGTTACCTTTAAATCAAATTTTGAAAACATTTTGAAAACAAAATTTGATTGCCACTAATTTAATTTTATTTTAGGTTCTTTATAAATAAATTATTTTTAATATCAAATATATCGTTTATACAGAAATATTATATAAAAATTATATATATATATATAAATGTCATCTAACGAGTCATATTTGACTAATACTCCTGATGTTGTTGTTGCTGTTGCTGATGTGGCGCAATCTGATACAGAGTGTGAAACATTTATTACTGAATATAATCCAATCCTTATAGATGCGTATTTGCATGGTAAAATGTCAAAACAAGAATTATTAAATTTATTATACGAAATAATTCAATTAAAAAATCAAAATAAGCTTACAACTGAACAAAAAAAAACCGAAGAAAAATTAAATGTACCTGTAATTAGGAAAAAAATATTTGAAGAATTGATAAAAAAATGTAACCGCAGTTTTGGTTCAATTCAAAATAAGGATTTCAAACAGTATTTTGATTTAAAAAAAAGTCCAAAAAGGCCAAATAAATTTAACACATTAATTAACGATTTTTTTGATAATGAAGACGCAATTAATAAAACAACAAATTTTATTAAAAGTAAATCAAAGGAATATATAGATGATATAATAACTTCAACAACACAATTAATAGAAAATAAAGATGATTCCAATTTTTTACAATTATGTGAATTATTTAAAAAAAAATATTCTGATATACTTAATAAAATAATTGAAGAACTTGGTATAGAAGGCATAACTGTAGAAAATATTTTTGAAGATAAAAAAAATTTTTTAAACAAAAAAGATTTTTATGCTATTATATTTTTAATTATTAATAGTACTATTAAAAAACTGCCAAAAGCAGAACTAGTACAAGGTCAAGAACTATTACAAGGCCCAGAAGAAGTATTAAATAATAATGATATTGTTTTAAAATTCTTAAATATTAATGATACTACTCTAGATATTGCTAAGATGATAGATATACAATCTAAAAAGCTTGCTACTTTAGATGCTAGACAAAATATTGCGGTTCAAAGATTTACTAAATTTCGTAATCCCAGTGACAAAGTTTGTTTTTTATTTCATGCTGTTGGAACTGGTAAAACTGTTACATCTACAGTAATAGCATTATCTCATTTATCAAACGAGAATTTAGAAAAAATAACAGTAAATACTGGTGATATTGCTATTGCCGAGACTGTTGTTACTCCTTCTGACGATATTCGCGTTGATGATGTTGTTAAATATACTGCTGAAGGTATTCCTCTTGCTGCTCATGATACAAAAGAATTTGTAATATTAATAATAGCACCAAGTGGATTATTTCGCAGTTCTTTTATAGGTGATTTTGAAGGATTATTAGGTATTTACACTTATAACATTATTGAAAATAATATTCCTGGTGATGCTATTATTGAAACATGTGACGCATATATGAAATATGATGATAATTATCAATATAAAATTAAATTTGTATCTTATAATTATAATTCTTTATGCAGCGAAGCAGGAATAACAGGATTAACCAATATGTTTCCAAATATTGATGTTGTAATATGTGATGAAGCACACAGATTATTGACTAATAGTTTGAAAAATCCAACAGTATATGCTGGAAGTACAATAACACCTAATATATTACGTGATGAACAATTTATAAATTTTTTAGCACCAACAAAACAGACAATTTTATTAACAGGTACACCATTTCAAAATTCTGAAGATGATATAATTGATATTATTATATTTTTAAATGACCCCAGATTAAATAATAGTAATTATAGTAAATTTTTGGATGATAGGAAATTATATGGTGCTTTTGAAGTAATTTTTAAACCATTTTTTAATTCTAGTTCTTGGAATAAATCGAATTATTCAGTGGCATTAAAACGGGGATTTCATTCATTATTAGAATATACAGAATTGATTAATAATTTCTTTACAACACAAGCGTTTAGTAAGGCTATACTTGATTCTACGATTAATATTTCGATGACATTAGTTGCTGGTGTAGAAAATTTTTTAGGTTTTTTACAACCAGTTGGGAATAGATTTGTTCATGAATTCATTCAGTTTGCGGATGAAGACTATCATATATCAGAATCTATGGGTAGGGGTATGAGCGCGGTAAAAGAGTCTATATCGGAATCTATGGGTGGACCTATGGACGCAATAAATAATGGATTGAGTGGGATTACGGTGAGTGGACCTATGGACGCAATAAATAATGGATTGAGTGGGATTACGGTGAGTGGAATTACGGACTCACTCCAGCAAGCAAACCCATCACGCGGTGGTCGTGTAGATTTAATTGGTGATACAACTATTGCTAATTCTACAAATTTTTATAAACCTAAAATTGATAATTATACAAACAATACAGAATTAGTTACAAATAAAAAGGAACAACAATCATTATTGGTTAAAAATATTGAACCCATTAAGAAAAATACTATGAAAAAATTAAAAAAAACAAAATTAATATCTACAAAACGTAAATTAAAAACTTATCCAACTACACAATCATTAGAAAAAACACTTTTTGCTTTTGTTGAAAATATTACAACATTGAATGAATTATTTGAAGTTATTATGACAGATAAAATTCATAATATAATAATACAAAAATTTAAATATGGGTCTAATATTATTGAAAATAATATATATAATATCACTTTTATAAAAATATTGAATAGTGCAATTTTTGAATATTCAAAAATAAATAATGATGATATTTTAAAAAAAAAATTATTTATTGATTTTGATAAAATTTCGCAAAAATTTAAACCTAATTTTAATGGTATTCAAAAAGGTGGTGTTCCGACCCCTAGTGAGACAGCTATTGTTGATGCAGTAGGAATTTTTTGGAAAAAATGTAAAGATATGTTTAATGGTATCTATCTCAGTTTGCGTTATCTAGCTAGTAAAGTTAGTGAATTATTTGAGAATGGTGTGTCTTTTAAAGAAATAGGAAGAGTTATAGGACTTACTGTAACATATATACTAAATTATTTAAAAACATATTGGTTCAATATAGTTCAATCGATTGCGATAAAGGCAGCTGTTGCTACGGTAACAACACACGCTACGGTTGTATACGTATGCAGCATGTTATTGGGTTGGAATCCTGTTTTTATATTTTTACTGTTAAAAAGTATTGGACTCATTATATCTGGATTAAAAGGGTGGTTTTACACTAACTATTATATAAATTATGATAATGTTAAAAAACATTTATCATGTTATTCATCTATATATAACTATGATTTTAACAAAAATGCTATTGATAAAACCAAATTTTATGATGAAGATGTTAAAAACTTAATTAATTTTCCAGTTAATGCTGATGGAAATAAACGTGCTTATCCTGAAAGATATATATCACAATTTTTAATTATATTTAATGATTCTCAGACGAAAGAATTACATGATTTATCTACAAAACCTGTATATGAAATTGAAAATATTATTATTGATATGGAAAAAATGTTTTTTTTAACATGTAATATAGGTTGTGATGTTAATACTCCAATTGATGATGATTTTAAACAGCGTATAATAGATAATTATAATGTATATTCAACAAATACTTTAGTAAATTATAAAAACGAATATAAAAATTTTAAAAATTATCAATTGAATGATGAAAATGAAGCAACAATAAATATAAATATTTCTGGTAATTTTAATGAATATCTTACAACTATATTAAAAATTAAGATTGAAAAAAATAGTGAAATATTTATTAATCAAATTTTTTCGGCATTTAATGTTATATATAAAAATTATTTAAAAAGACAACAACAAAAACCAGATGATATGTCTATTACTTTTTTATCAGAATTACAATCAGAAAATACAAAAATTTCAAATACTTTAATAAAACAATGTTATGATATTATGATTAGTATAATAAAATCAAGCCAACAAGCAATAATTGGTGATAATATTGATTCTTTAAAACCACAGTTTGATGAAATATATAACAACCAAAATAATATCGATTATAGAACACAGCAAATTGATACATTATTAGGATATTATTTATATCAGGATAATGAAGAAAAGTTTAAGGATGCTTACAAATATTATGAAGGACAACCCCACCCAGACAACGATAAAAGCACTGAACTACTAGAATTGCCTGAATCTCTACTTGATACCAGAGATGACGGAACCAAATTGGATACACTGATAAAGAGACAGGTAAATTTTCAAAAAGCTATTTTGGATAGCTATAACAATTATCTTACTGGTTATGCTGAAAAAATGAAAAAAATGATTACAACGGTGACAACAATGTACAACACTGCTGAATTTACTAGTGTGTATCATGAGGATTATCAATTAGAAGGTAGCTACAATAGATTCAAATCTATATTATATTTTTTAGAATTAACTAGATGCGGATTAACAACTAATAATTTTGACATTGTTTTACAATCTCATTATCGTTTAATAGATGATGTTTACCATTATTATTTACCACTTGTATATCCTTCAACACAAGAAATTATGTATGGGTTTTGTAATTTTTTAAATAAGAATAACAAAAAATTTATATGGTTATGTGATAAATTTAACTCTGAAGATTTACAAAAAAATTTTGAGTATGGTTCTAAACTAACTTTCCCAATTTCAAATATTCATACTGATAATCCAATATGTATAATAATATCACCATCACATGTAGAAGGATTTAGTTTTGTATATAATCCATCATTATTTATTCCTGCTTTGTGTAAAACATCGGGTGATCAAGAACAAGTTCATGGAAGAATATTACGTAAATATGGAAAAGAATCTAAGAAATACAGCTATGATAAATCAATATATCAATATTTTGGAGGAAATAAAGATGAACAAACATATTTAAATCAAATTTGTAAAATATATCAAATTAATCAAAAACATAAATTTTTTAATATGAATCAAAAATATAAACTTCCTAATAAATTAGACGAATCAAAAAGTTCTATGGGACTTGATAACAAAAATCTTTTCATGTATGTTACACAACTAATAATAAAAACGGTGCAATCAGCTAATAGTTTTATTTGGAGCCTACCACCAGAAGGATTAATAAATAAATGGTATAATGAGATTGTTTTTTCTCCTCCAGGGAACGAAGAAGAACTACTGAAATTAGAAATGAGAAGACAACCAATTGTTAGTGACCCACAAAAAGCAGCAGAATGGGTTGCAAGTTGGTATTATCAATATCCCTCAGAAGAAACACAACTTGAAAAACTATATAAAACTATATCAATAGGTCAAACCCTTTTTGAACTAATGGTAAAAGAAGAAAATGATTCATTTGACAAAAGATTAAAAACAATAAATCCACAAGACTTGATAATTGCTGTTAAAGAATATGATTCTGATTCCGCACTAAATATGGATTATTGTCAATTAAAAAATAATTCTATATTATGTAATAGTAATTTAACACAAATATCAATTGAACGTGATACTGATACAGAAATAAAATATGTGTATACTAAAAAAGGTCTTTATAAAAAAATAAAAAATATATTAGATAGAGAAATTCAAACAAAATTTATGTCAGAAAAACAAACTGGTAAACAAGAAAGTGAAGAAGATATTGAAACAAAACGTAAAAAATATACAGATGAAATACTAGAAGAAAAAAAAGCTACAGGAAGAGATATAGAAGAAGAACTAATAAATGCTAAAAAAACGCAATTTAAAGTAATTATGGACGAATTTTTTGGCCCAGAAATAGCGGAAAACAAAATACAAAAAATAAATACAAAATATAATAAGATTATTCATGATAATGATGGAATTTTAAGTGATGAAGAAAAAATAGAGATTTATTTAGGATTTCTTCAAGATATATTTGACCAAATACAAAAAAATGAAGAAAAAATTGAAGAAAATATTGAAGGGAGCACATTTTTACAAACTTTTATTGATGATCAAATAAAAATTATTGAAGAATATAGAAAAAAATCACTTGCAGCTCAAGAAAGAGCATTAAAGCAAAAGTTTGGGGGAACAAGAAAAAATAAAAACAAAAACAAAAAAATTAAAAAAACACGAAGAAAAAGATGAATAATATTTAATGTTTTATTATAATTCTCTTCTTGAAAATACTATTTATTACTTATCTAAATATATTAAATACTTATTTTATATATTTATATGTCTTATGTTTACTTACTCGTTTCTAGTGATGATGCCACATATGTAGGAGCTACAGTTGACCTTGATAGACGGCTTAGACAACATAATAAAGAAATCAAAGGAGGCGCACACGCTACTAGCGCTAAAGTATTAAAAGGAGAAACTTGGGTTAGAGCTTGTCACGTTTCTGGATTTCCTGATTGGCCAGCTGCTCTTCAATTTGAATGGAGATGGAAGCAAATGTCTCGTAAATTACCAATTAAAATGTTACCATTAGAGAGAAGAATGACAGCCCTTAAACAATTATTAGCTCTTGAAAGACCAACATCAAAGGCAATTGCTTATACTGAATGGCCAAGCCCACCACAAGTTAATATTGAAACTGAAGAAGCACAAAAATATTACGATATTAATCTTTCATATAAATAAAATAAGGCGTCAAGTAAATACTCATAATTAAAAACACAATATTAGTATCATAACTTGATTGATTTAATAAAGCACTTATTGTAACAGCCATGATTACTAAAACACTATCTCCTAATAAAGCACCAGCACCTACTTCTTTTGAATAACCTTTGAAAAAATCTAACATATCATTTGAGCCTCTAGGAACAATAGTAAAAAATACATAAAATAGCAAGTCAAAGATTACTTGAATGAATACGCATATACCGGCAAATGCTGTCAGACCAAACTTTATACCACTTTTATAAACTAGATATCTCCCTAATAATATATACAAAACACCAATCAATATATCTGCAATCATAGCAGACAATCTATATTTTTTATACCATCCTTCTAAAGATTTGATATTGATATAAATTTTCGAGAAAGTAATAAAAATAATAAATAAATCAGCATAAATATTAGCTGTTATTATAGGTATGTATTCAAATTTATTATTATAATTTATAGTAGGTTTTAAATTTGTAGTTTTTTCTATTAAAAAAGTAAGTAAAAATAATAATCCAACAATTAATAATCCACTCATATATAGTTTTAAAGTATTATATTTATTTTCCCAAATCTTTTAAAAGTCCTTTCATATCCCGAATTTCATCTTGTTGTTTTTGTATGATATTTTTTGCTGTTTTTGATACATTATAATCATCCGTTTTTTCTAAAATTCCGTTACTTGTTAATAAAGCCATTGAATGATGTTCTATCATTTCTTTTAAGTATTCTTTATCTGTTATATATTTTTGCGTTCTGTATAAATAAATAAATAAACCTAACAAGCAGCCAATGATTATATAATATTTCATACTAAATACCTCATAATGATGGTCATGCATCATTATTTCTAAAAGCACCATATACAATCCCATTATAATTGATAAATAAACCTTACCTAAACTATTTGTTATATTTTCCATTTTATTTGTCATTATTGAACTCATTAAAAAATATTGAATAATAAAGCTCCCAATAAACATAACTGTCAATGTATGTAAAATTCGCATTTATATTAAGTAATTATAAAAATCTGAAATATTAATTATTTTTGTCAATGGTCACTTCCTTAGCTATTTTTTTTACTATTTTATCCGCTTTTTCCGAATCATTATCACCTGGACCTCCCATAGCTTCTATTACAATATGATTGTATTGGTTACTTTTTTTGGAATCACTATAAACACAATCAGGATATTTTGCTTTCCATTCAGGAATAGCACAAATGTTTTTATGTGAAATATATTTAATCGCCTTTTTTATTTTTTTATTATCTGAATCTTCTTTTTCCCAAACATTGGAGTCCTTAACGTATAACGATTCCCTTTTTGGGTCGCTACAATGGACTGGTCTCATGTTTTCATCTAGTGCCCTAAGATTCTTAATAATAAGCTTAGAAATTCCATTAACAAACCCTAGTTCTCCAATACTTTCAATATCAGCTAATTGAATTTTAATTGAATCAACAAAATCCATTATATTCATGGCATCTTTACAAGTTTCATTTAAAAAAAGCTGAAGATTAAAGGTTTTATTGTTTGAATTGTTTATTGAATTATTTATTGAATTATCAATATTTGTGCCATTTTTACAAATTTCTATCATTTGTTTTTGTAGGTCTCCATTACTTTTAACCATCTCAATCATAAGGTTAGTTAAAACAACTACTTCATTTGATGAAGAATCAGTAACTGTTATATTTTCAGTTTTTACACATTTTTGTTTATGATACCATAAACTGTTTCTAGCTTTATAAACTTTATTACAATTTTGACACGTATAATTATTTTCGGCGTTTTTTGGCACGAAATCGTTCAATTTTGTTCTATTTTTGTGTTTAGATGTCAGTATGTGTCTATTCCAATCAGATTCTTTAAAGCATTTAAAGTCACAGTTTTCACAATCGTAAATTTCGGCGTTTTTTGGCGTTTTTTTCATTCTAAATGTTCTATATTTATAGAACAAAAAAAACTCCTAAATCCTTTTCAAAACAAATAATTAAAAAATTATGCTAACAAATTTACAATTATTTTTTTTGTAATGAGACCTTAAAATTATTTTATGCAGTCAAATTACGTTTTTTCCAAAAGTCTTAAGGCCCTTTTTAAAAATGGACATTTATAAATGTCCATTTTTACTTTTTCTTCCGGACTTTTCCGACAGTTTTTTGTAAAGTTACAATATATATTTTTAAAGTAGCTTAAAGAAATAAATAAAAAAATTGAAATGCTTTAATTATTTTATATAATAATTATTATTAGAAAAACAATGAATACTCAAGTAAATCAATCCAAAAATATGTCTAATTCTGATAAAATTAAAATGAATATTAATAAAAAATTATCAGAATTATCTGATACTAAACTAAGATATATAAATCTCATGTTTAAATTGGTACAAAATAAAAATCCATTAGTTAACGAACACATTTGTGAACTTATAAAACTTTTAAAAAACGCAATAAATATTGAAAAAGACCCTACTCTTGATGAGTTAAGTGTGTGTTTTACATCACTTATGATTAGTTATATATTCGATATAAATGAATTGATATGTGACCAGTTAGATATGTCAAAATATGCTGATAGGCATCAAAATTTAATACGCATTAATAATGAAGTCGACTACCAAATAAAAAACTACAACTCTTATTATCTTAATGAATTTAAACAAACATTATTAACAGTATAAAATACTAATAAAATTTAATTTTTCAAAGTCCTTGCCCTTCTTTTTAAATGTCTTTTTAGTGTCTTTTTTTTAGTGCTTTTTTTCAAGTTTTTTGAAATAAACATTTTTATTTCATTTTTTTGTGCGTATATCATATCGACAATATTCTGAAAATAAGACCTGAACTTAGGACGCATTTTTTTTATATCATCTACGCAAACCCATTTAATTTCTGCCTTTTCAAATAATTTAGATTTTTTTATTATTTTTGAATCTAATCGTTTTTGTAAAAATCGTTGATTATTATTATAATAAAATGGCAAAAATTCATCATATTCCATTGGAAATATATGCATTCTATAAGTATCAAATTTTGGATTTTTATCTTTATAGTCAATATTATATGTTCCATGCTTTTTTAACATACTTTTAACATCATTATCATTTCCTAAAAATCCTGTTAATTCTTCTCCACCTTCACGCACAGCTGTTTCCAAAAAATTTTCCTTATTATCAGTTCCTCCACCAAAATCTGAAAATCCATGAGCTGAATCCTCGTATTGATTTTCTTTTCCAAATAAAAAATATAATTTATTATTATGTATTGTTGTTGGTAATATTCCTGCTCCCATACATTATATTAATATAATAAAATATTATTAGCTATTTTCTCTCCGCCTGTTTCAGATGGTTCAATATTTAACGTAAAATCAGTTGAATCTGTTAAAATACTACTTATATTTATTACTTGTAAATTATTTGTAGAAGCAAAATCCGCTATTAATTTATTCCATTCTTCAAGAATAGGCTTGTATTGAGCAAATTTTATATTTGTTGGATAATAAATATCTAATAAAATTAATTTTGATTCATTCATTTTTGTTTGAATACTTTTAATTAAATTTTTATAAGCATTAAATATTGGGTCTAAAACTTTTGTGTCTTTTATCGAAACATCTTTATCAGCAAAAATTTTTAATATATCATTTCCACCTACAGAGAGAAAAATTGTTGAATATTTTTTATTTAAATCACCTGGAACAGAATCTAATTGGCTGTAAATATCTACAATAGTTGAATCATCCTTAGCATAACAATAAGAATTACCATTAGTCCTTTCGCTTAAAATATCGTCTATACCTTTGCCGTTTTTTACATACGAATTATTTTTAATAATACTATCTCCTAGTAATACATATGTTTTATCATTTGTACTAAACTGTTCTTTCAAATTCAAAACATAATACTTATAATAATGAGTAAATGATGAAACCGCTATAATAATAAAACAAAGCAATAAAATATATAAATAAAAATGCTTCATATATTTTATTTTTATAATAAAATATACAAAAAATAAAGCAAAACAATATAGTTCATGCTAATAATGTATAATCAACTTTATTTGAAAATGTTGTTGATGGAAAGTAATTATTATTTATTACTTGAACACTATAAGTAGTGTTTGGAGTTAAATGAAGAAATGGCACTACAAAAGAAATATTTAGTGAACTAAAAAATGTAACTGGAATATTTGTTATATTTCCAAAAGTAACAGTTGAATTACCAGTTGTATTACTTTTACTAAAATTTTTACCTGATATGTAACATATTATATAATCACCTAATACCGATTCTGTAATAGATAAACTATAAATTATTGGAGATGTATTTGGATAGGAGTATCTATATTTTCTAGCATTAACTGTTGAAGGAATTTTTGAAGACATATATTTATAGTATAAAAAATAAAAAAGGGGTTTCCCCCAATTTTATTAGTAAACATTCAATAAATATAAATATTAAATAATTCTTACCTTTTTCTGGATTCTGGATTTTAAAAACCTATAACACACTACACAATTAGATTAGATTAGACAAGTTAAATATTAAATATATTTTTTGTTTTTTGTTTTTTGATACTATACGCTGTTGCTATTTAAGAGTTTCCGCAAAAATTTCTGCTGCTTTGGGCTCGTTGGCTGTCAGCCCATTCTTTTTCGAGTCCTTTTCTGGCTTCTTCCTTAGTTATACCCATACTTTTAGCAACTGGACCTAGCACATCTTCCAAGTCAAACGAAAAGCTGCCTGACATAATATCTGCTTTTTTTTGTTTTTTGGTAGTAGTGTCAGTAACAACTAGAGGCTTCAGGAAAAAGCACTCATCATCGCAGTAAACAATCGGTTTCTCTTCTGGCTTTGGTTCTTCCTTTGGCTTACACACAGTAGAATGAAATCCTAATTGTTTTTCTTCGTCAAATTCGTCACCGCAAATTTCGCAAACACTTGGCGACCATTCTTCTGTGTCAATATCTTCTGAAGCAAGGTCTTCAATAGTAAGCGTTCGCTCTCTTGATACTGGTTGTTGTTCTTCGAAGAGTAATTTGTTAATGACACTGAGTTGATTTGATTGCTCTGCTACAATTTTCAGGAGTTGGTCAATCTGAGCGGCCTGTGCTTCGGACTTAGCAAGAAGATTTTTAAAGTGCGTCGAACTAACTGTTATATTTTCAACAGCACTTTTTTCAATTGCTTCTACTCTCACATAAAGCTCATCCGTGTATGCGGCTAACTGATGAGTATTGACTTTTGACCTGGAAAGCGGAGTCTTGGCAGAAAGAACAATCCAGAATTCGGAAACAGAGATTTGAATTTTGTTTTGTTTTTCTACCATAATCAAATTGTGCCAATATCCATTTGGATTCCATTCAGAAAGTCTCACGAAAGCACTGTAATACTTGTGTTGCTTGGTCTCCGGGTCTTTTGTAGCAACAAAATCTACGTAACTAACCATTCCAATACCCATATTTGCGAAGATATATTTGATTTGTTCTTCAGTGAAATGGTCACTTACTCTTGGAATATACAAATCCAAATTATTTACTCCGACTTTTTCAACTGCTAGACCACTAGCAATATTTTGTCTGATTGACATGTTATTAATAATTGAGCTCATTTTCGTAATATAAATTTCTTTAAGAATGCTTGTTGTGGAACTAATGCTATTAGTATAAAATAAAAAAAGCATTTCAATTTTTTTTATTTTATATGAATTTTGAGTTTACTAAAATTTTATTTTTCAAATACTAAATAGGACCGTTATCGTCTTTTTTGAATCTTAATTTTCCCGTTATTTTTTGTCGAGCCAAATAATAAATAAAACCGCCAAATAATATTCCTACTATAGCACCAGCAAATACTTGTATAACAGTGTGATTTTTAAATAATACACGTTGGTAAATAGTAAATAACGAAATCAATAAATAGCCAATTGTTATTTTGATATCTTTTAAAGCTAAATAAATAAAAATAGTTGAAAAGAAAGTTGATTGTGCGTGTCCAGAAGGCATACCAAAAATATCATATGGATATCCATCAATAAATTTAAATCTAATACTATGTTTTAATGCGATATTAAATAATTTTGGGTCCTCTGATGGTCGAGGTTCTTTAATTATTCCTTTTAATACTAAGTTCAAAATTGAATTTAAAAACACACCATATAAATAATAGTAAAATAAATTATCTTTATGCCATAACAAGTATAAAGAATTGACAAATAAAAATAATGGAGCCATTTTTCCAAAATTACGAATAAATAGATTTAATAATTCTATGATGACGTCTTTCATTATATAAGTAAAGATAGAAAATATTAATACTGATATAAACAATCACAAATTAAAGTTACGCACCAATCAGCCCCATTCATATTTAAAACATTTCCTTTATCATTTAACAATCTTACACGCATTCTATCAATATTTACTGGTCCAAAATATGTTCTTATATTGTCTTGTAAAGAACCACTAAATTCAATTATTAATCCACCTGTGCTTAACCCAGTTGGTTTAATAGGAATCATTGCTAAAATATCAGTGCTTGTAGGTGCTTTTGCCCTGTGATTTGTATTATTATTTCTGTTTCTATTAATTTCGTTAATTGTATAAAGCTGAGAATTAGTAAGTGTTCTTGGAGCACTTGGCAAGACAAGTTGTGTTTTAGTATATTCACTATTAATTCCATCATTAGGTGTGGCTGCGAGACAAGTAAATGGTAAATCCGATGAATAATATGATGGCATCTTTAAAACATTTGAATATTCCGTTATTGAAACAAGGCCATTGTTTACATGATTTTGATTATAGTCATCAATAACTAGTATTAAATATTTTGTTCCATTTAAATCAACAATTCCTGTGCCAATGTTACCAATAGGGTCTACATAAATAAATGCTTCTCTAAAACCCATAATCCAACCTAATGTTTGATTCAAATAATATGACTTATTAACACAACTTGTTTCACATTGAAGCTGTGCTGTATAATCAAAAAATGTGATAATTGTTGTGCTGTTAATATCAAATGGAGGTATACTAACACCATTAATTATTCCACCATTATAATGTCCTCCATTTAAATTTAATGTTAATTTTCCATTATTCACATTATAAACTACCGTTGTTGTTGGAGCTGGAGAAACCGCACTAAAAAAAAGAGCATTTAAAATAGAATTCAATATCTCCGAAAATTGTGTTGGTGTATAATTTCCTGGTGGAACATTAACCGGAACATTATACACAACTCCATCTACAGTTACTGTTATCCAAAAACACGTGTTACCATATGTAGTATCAATTACATACCAAGAATAAGGTATTTGATATGAATACATTCTTATACTTAAAACATTTGTCAAAGGGTCTGATAAATCTAATGTGTAATCGGTTGAAGTGGTTTCAGAACCGCTACTAAATTGTCTAAACTGACTATCTAAATTTACAAATCTGCTAATAGTGTTTTTTAAATTAGGATTTAAAGAGTCTTGTGAAACTGGAACATTAAAATTATTATTTACTCCTAATTGCTCACGATTCATTGGAACGTGCTCATTACCAAAAACATCTATTTTTTGCTTTCTTTGTGTTGTTTTATTATCTTGTGTTTCATCAGATTGTTTAAGAGCCTGATTTTCATACCAATTATTTTGTTGTTTCTCACCCACAGGGTATATAGCATCTTCAGCGTTATCTTGGTCAGTGTTATCGTTCATAGATGAAAAACCTTCGACAAAAGAAGGCTCTGGATTTTTTGGGTCTACTAAGTTTGTAGAATATTGTAATAATTGACTTTGAATTTCCATAAAAAAAACAGATAATGTAGGATTTGAGGTTTTGAACTTATTAATATATTTATTAGTTTGTTTAACTATTTCATTTGGTTTTAAGTCTTGAAGTTCTACTATAGCCATTAGTTCTGCTAGAGAATAATTACCAACATTAATATCAATATTTGATGACATATAATTTATAATAAGATTGTTTTTAACTAATATTAAATTAATTATTTAATGATAGTGTTGTTTTTTCAGTGCTCTTTTTCAAGTTTTATTTCAACTGGATTATTTAAATTAATTATTTAAAAATATTTTTATATTGTACAATGAATTTAGGATTATTTGAAAAAAAAATATTTTCTCAAAATGGTGAAGATGGTATTACTATGAAATTACTTGAATTATTATATTGTAATAAAAATGATAATAATATTATAGATAAATACTATGTTGAATTTGGTGTTGAAAGTGGAAAAGAATGTAATACAAAAATATTAAGAGAAAAATATAAATGGAAAGGACTACAAATGGATGGTAGTAATGAAGATAATACAATTAATTTAAAAAAAGAATTTATAACAAAAGAAAATGTAATTGAATTATTTAAAAAATATAATGTTCCATCTAAAATAAATGTTTTATCAGTTGATATTGATTTTAATGATTTTTATTGTTTAAATGAAATTTTAAAAAATTATATATGTGATATTATTATTTGTGAATATAACTCAACACATTTACCAAATGAAGATAAAATAGTTATTTATGATAAAAATGCTATGTGGGACCAAACAAATTATTTTGGCGCATCATTATTATCATTAGATAAATTAGGGAAAAAATATAATTACTCTTTGATATATTGTAATGACGGAGTTAATTGTTTTTTTCTTCATAATGATATAATTAAAAAAAATAATTTAAATTTCTTAAATTTTGGTAATATTAATAAAATATATAAACCACCAAAATATGGTAATGGACCAAATGGTGGTCATATTGAAGATAAATATAATCGAAAATATATAAATTTTGAAGAAGCAATGGCATTTTAAATAATAAAACATGACATCAAGAATGCTCTATAGTTTATTATCTTCCATATTTTCTGAACTAAATGTATTTATAAATATATCTTTTATGTCCTTTTTAATATTTATATCTTTACAAATATCCAATTTTAAAACTTTTTCAGGAATAATTGTTAATCCTGCCCCTCTTTTTGAATGTGTTTTACCCTTAAATAGTATTTGTTCTAGTATTTGAATCAATTGAGGATTACAATCTTCAATCGTTTTTCTATCTATAAAATAATTACCAATATAAATATATCTATTTATGTTTCCATCCAAATGAACTTTATAATATTTTTCAGTTTCTGGTTTATTTTTAATTAAACCAATTCCTTCAATCATATTTGTAGAATTATTCATTTCAATTACAAATACTAGTGTATTATGTGGAATTTTAGGTGATAATTTGGAGGGACAACAATATATACAATTAAATTCATGTCTTCTCCTATATTGATAATTTGAAATTAATGTTTCAGAATTAAATCTGCTAGTTACTACTGTAAACATTTTTAGATGATATATTACATAATTATCATCTAAAATATATCAATTTTTTATTTTTCTTGTCTTATTTGTTTTATTTATTAAAATTATATATTTTATAATATTAATGAACTGTGTTTTTTGTGGTCCTGTTAAAAATTGTGGTCCTTTTTTAGATAAAGTTTTTTCCAATATTGAAAAAATTGGAACACTATTTAATGATTATGTTATTATACTTTATTATGACAATTCAACTGATAATACACTAGAAAAATTGAAAGCTTATCAAAGAAAAAATCCTAGACTTCAATTTTATGTAAATATAACTCCTGTTTCACATTTTAGAACTCATAGAATTGCTTATGCTAGGAACTATTGTATTAGTCAAATTAAAGAAAAATATGCGGATTATCCTTACTTTATAATGATGGATTTTGATGACCCAAACTGTAAAAACTGTAATATTATCTCTCTTCAGAAGTACTTGAAGAGAGAAGATTGGGATGGATTATCATTTAATACAAGTCCAAAGTATTATGATATATGGGGACTGTCAATTTATCCTTATTGTTTTAGTTATAATCACTTCAGAAATAATCAACAATTTTATCATATAATTCAAGATTATGTATATAAAAAATTAAAAAACTTAAAAAAGGATGAACTGTTACAATGTATTTCATCATTTAATGGGTTTTCAATTTATAGAACTGAAAAGTTTTTGAATTGTTTTTATGATGGAAGAGTAAACCTTAATTTAATCCCTCCAAAATACATGTTAGCTCATATGAAAGCTACAAATTCCCCGGTTATTTATAAGGACTACGGACATGTAAAGGGAAGATATGAAGACTGCGAACATAGGTCATTTCATGTACAAGCAATAAATAAAAACAACGCAAAAATAATGATAGCACCGGAGGTTATATTTAGTTAGATTTAAAATACATAATAGTATATAGCATATAATATATAATATATAATATATAATATATAAAATGATGGATTTTGATACAAAATATGGAAAAATTACTTTATATAAAAATGAAAAATTTATTGGAGAATTATTTAAACAAGGAAATTATTGGGATTCTGACACAATATTTAAATTATGGCGCTATATAAATCCAGATAAAAATATTTTAGAAATAGGTGGGCATTGTGGTACATCAACTATTATATATTCAAGATTTATAAAAAAAGATAAAAAAATATATGTTTTTGAACCACAAAAAAAAATGTATGATTTATTAGTTCATAATGTAAAACAAAATAATTTACAAGATAAAGTTATGCCATATAATTTAGGTGTGTTTTGCTACAATGGAAAATGTAAAATGAATAATATAGATTTAGATGGGGGTGGTGGAATAGTAAGCAAAAGACATAATGAAGAAAGTAATTTAGAATGTAATTTTGGTGGAATTGGTTTAGGAAAGGATGGTGAAGATATTAATACTACAACAATAGATGAAATGAATTTTGAAAACATAGGATTTATTCATTGTGACGCTCAAGGCTCAGAAAATTTTATTTTTTCGAAATCTACTGATACTATTAGAAGATGTCGACCAGTAATTTTATATGAAAATTATGAATTTTATGGAGATTGCTTATACAAAAATGTATGTGATGCTTATCCAGAGTATAAAGAAAATAGTTTATTTGATTTAAAGAAATTTTGTATGGAAGAATTAAAGTATTCAAAATTTATTGATAGATTTAATGGTGGTGTAGATACATTATTAATACCTTAATAAAATATAATAAAATTATTTTAATTTACAAAAGGATAAAAATTTAATGAATAATCATTTAAACTTGGATTACAAGGAAAATCTAAATTCATTATTGGTAAATTTGTTGTATTTATTTCAGGCTGTTCACTAAAATAATCTTTTCTTAAATATGTTAACTCTATTACATCAGGTATTTTATTTTGTGTGCCACTATAATTATTTCCGTGAGCATGTATTATATAATGTGTATTTGATAATAATTTAAAACATTCTAATTTTTTATTATAGGTTTTTCCCCAACTATCATCATTAATTCCATGAAATTCAATTACAATTTGTTTAAATTTATTTAAATTTTCTTGAGTTAGTGATAATAACCAATCGTATTCACACCCTTCTATATCCATCTTTAAAAATATGTTATTATAATTATTAATTAATTGACTTAAATTTGCCTTAGTTTTACTTCTGTACGTAGCTATATTTTTTTTTATAAATGTAATATCTTTAGTATATTGGTAAGGATAATTATTTATTGTTCCATCAAAAGCATAACTATTATATTTATTCATGTTAAATTTTTTAATAAAATCTCTTGAAAAAGATTCTTCATTTGAAACACCAGCAGAAATATAACAATCATATTCTGGCACATTACCTATAACATATCCTCCATCACTATTGTTACCAAGTCTTATTTTATTATCAAAATTATATACTTTTAAATAATCTGATATCATTTGTGTAATATATTACAATATTATAATATTATAATGTTATAATATTATAATGACTATTCCTAAAATTATTTTTCAAACATCTAAAAATAAAAGACCGTTACCTTATATCATAAAAATGATAAAAAATAAAGCTCCAGAATGGGATTATATACACTTTACAGATTTAGAAATAATAAATTTTTTTATTAATAATCCAATAGAAGAATTTCCTGATATAATTAAAAAATTTAAATCTATTAAATGTGGTGCTCATAAAGCTGACTTATTTAGATATTATTTTTTATATATTAAAGGAGGAGTTTTTATAGATGATGATGCTATGTTACAATATGATATGAATTATATTAGTAGTGATTATGATTTTTTTTCAGTTAATTCTTCTTATTGTCCAGGATGTATATTTCAAGGACTAATTGGAGCGGTTCCGCAAAATAAAATTATATATGAAGCATTAAAAGATGCTTATAATATTAATATTAAAAAATTAAACAAAGATTATTTATTAATATGTAGAAATTTATATAATATAATTAAAAATAATTCATGGGATTTTAGGTATAAAATATATGATGAAACTTATGGAAGTGATAAAGTTGCAATTATGATTGACAAAGAAAAAAATAATTTAATTATTCTTGCTCATTATTTTAATAATAAAATTGTTCCAAATGAATATTTTAATTTAAAACATTTATAATATATTATAATATATTGTATTAATGGAAAATTTATGTTACTATGTTAATAGTCTTGGTTTATTAAAATCTTGTGATTTTCATTCTCTTAATCCTAAATCAAGCTGTAATAATGACTTTAATTATTTAATTAATATGATAAAATCAAATAAAATGTTTGATAATATGTCTATTTATGTATGTAGCGATTTATTATTATTTTTTGTTGTAAATATATTACCAAAAATTAAACATAATTTTGTATTAGTTACAGGTGATTCAGATATAAATGTACCAAGAGAAATATTAACTGAAAATCAGTTTAATTTATTGATAAATTCAAAGTATTTATTAAAATGGTTCGCACAGAATACACAAATACAAAATAATATTAAAATAATTCAACTACCAATTGGTTTAGATTATCATAGTATTTCAAATAATCCAAATCATCAATGGAAATTACCTAATGAAAATCATTTGCCGAAATTTCAAGAAAAAATATTACAAGAAGTCAAAAATAATTCTAAACCATTTTATGAACGTATAAATAAAATTTATGTTAATTTTTCAACAAGTAAAAGTAATGACCGATTTAATGATAGAATAAATTCATTACGAGCTATATCACCAGATTTATTGGTAATGAATCTAACATTTACTCCAAGAACTATTAATTGGAATAATACTATTAAATACACTTTTGTTTTATCTCCTTTTGGTAATGGAATGGACTGTCATAGAACATGGGAAGCCTTATGTTTAGGTTGTATACCAATTTTAAAAGCACCTAATTTTAAATCATTATTTGAAGATTTACCTGTATTAATTGTTAATAATTGGAGTGAAGTAAATGAAGATTTATTAAATATTACAATTAATAATTTCAAATCAAAAACATTTAATTATGAAAAATTAACTTTAGAATATTGGAAAGGTATGATTAAAATAAATAATTTATAATTATTATATTATACAAATGATAAATATGTTATCTATAAATAACAAAGAATTAATTAAAAAAGAAGCAAAATATAAAATATATAATCAACCATATCATTTTTTTAAATCTTATTATAATAGTATTATTCCTTTAAAAATTTATCAAACATGGTATACAAAAGAACTTCCTGATAAAATGAAAGAATGTGTTGAATTATTAAAGTCACAAAATCCAAAATTCGAACATTATTTATTTGATGATAATGATTGTAGAGAATTTATTAAAGAAAATTTTGATATAGCTGTTTTAAATGCATATGATACTTTAATTCCTGGAGCTTATAAGGCTGATTTATGGCGTCTTTGTGTATTATACATAAATGGTGGAATATATATGGATATTAAATTAAAATGTATAAATGGATTTAAATTAATAGAATTAAC
>Ga0164292_10001006_pt1 | contig 22388 bp, 20 predicted proteins | sample GEODES117metaG_FD_111486 | JGI IMG/M metagenome (GOLD analysis project Ga0164292, IMG submission 111486) | Eutrophic lake water microbial communities from Lake Mendota, Wisconsin, USA - GEODES117 metaG | ecosystem: Environmental > Aquatic > Freshwater > Lake | place: USA: Lake Mendota...
ATTATTAATATTAATTATTTTATTAATATTATTAATATTAATTATTTTATTAATATTAATTATTTTATTAATTTGATTTACATTATTTTTAAAAATCCTCTCCAAATTCGAAAGTATTTACTGTTGAATCTTTTGTTGCAAGAGAATATTCACTTACACGGTCTTCAAAAAAATTGGTTTTTGTTTCAATACTTATATTTTCCATCCATTCAAAAGGATTTTTGCTTTCGTAAATTTTATCACCTCCTAATTGAAGGCTTAGACGGTCAGCAACAAATTCAATATAGTCTTTCATTAAAACTTGATTCATACCAATTAATCTACAAGGAAGCGCTTCAGTAATAAATTCGAGTTCAATTATTACTGCTTCACTAATTATTTCATGGATTTTTGGTTTTTTAAGTGGTTTTAATAATTTACTATGTAATAATACAGCAAATTCAGTATGTAATGCTTCGTCGCGAGATATTAATTCATTTGAAAAGGTTAATCCAGGCATTAATCCGCGTTTTTTTAACCAATAAATAGCGCAAAATGCTCCTGAAAAAAATATTCCTTCAATACAAGCAAATGCAACTAATCGTGTAGCAAAATTAGATTTTTTATCATTAATCCATTTAATAGCCCATGCGCCCTTTTTTTTAATACATTCATATTCATCTAGTGCATTAAATAGTTTTGACTTTTGTGTTTTATCTTTGATATATGTATCAATTAAAGTAGAATATGTAATAGAATGGATATTTTCCATAGCAATTTGTAATCCATAAAATGCACGTGCTTCACTAAGTTGAACTTCGCCCATAAAGCGAACTCCTAAATTTTCTAATACTATTCCATCACTTGCAGCAAAAAATGCTAAAATCATAGATATAAAATGTCTCTCATCATCGGTTAAATTTTCCCAATCTTTATTGTCTTTTGATAAATCAATTTCTTCGGCTCTCCAAAATAAATCTTCTGCTTTTTTATACATTTTCCAGATGTCTTGATCTTTAATCGGAAACATTACATAACGATTAAGGTCTTCTTGTAATAAGGGCTCTACAAGATTTTTGTTCATCCTAAATAATATATGTATAGATTTTTATATTTTATTAATATATATTATAAAAATTATATATTTATAATTATAATTTTAATTATAATTATATTATATATATGAACTTTAAATTACCAAGAAATATTATTTCTAATAATGTTGTAAAAAATGTGCTATATTTAATAACTTTAGCATTAGCAGTAAGTTATATTATAAATGAGCAAAATTTAGCACTTATAAGTTTAATAATAATAGCTAGTGGAGTATATGTATTAAATAAAAGTGTTGTTATTGCTTTGTTTAGTTCGATTATTATTACTAATTTATTGCTGTCAATGAATTATTTTGAAAATATTAGTATAATAGAAAATATTGAAAATAGCGACAATTGCTGTAATGGGGCAACATTTTATACTTCTAATTTATTAAATTATAACGCTATAAGTGAAAATATAAATAATAAACTTACTTGTAATAGAATGGAAACTGATATTAGTGCACATCTTAACACTATTTCCACTAATGATACACAAAAAGCAAGATTTTTCTCAATGTTATATTCAAATAATAATTATGCAAAAGCAACAAGCATATGCAATACAATGGAACCGTCTAGTTCTACTTATAATATTAAAGGAACATTATTTAAAAAATCTGAAACAAATATTAATGTACTAGAAAGTCCAAATACATTACCTAAAGATATATTAGATATAATAGCATTTAGTAATATTAGAAATAATTTAAATGTTAATGATAAAACTATTTTAGAAAGAAATGTAATTGAACCATTACAAATTATGAATGGTGATTTAATTGCTTATACTAGACAAAATAATTTGCAAGCGCAAATAACCATTTCAGATTTAACAAACGACCAAAGAACTCAATTAAACAATATAAAAGCTATACTACTAGGCTTATATAATACCTCTAATACACCATTAACTACAACAACAAAAAAAGATACAACTTATACATTAATAGGTAAAAATAATGCTACAAACACTTATCAACCAATAGGAACACAATACATATTAAATATAGACCAATTTTTTGATTGTTCAGGTGTTGTTCAAAATAGTAATAGTGGAACATTCTCGGCATCTGATATACTAGAGTTAAGTAATAATAATTATTTTGGAACATCTGGTCGCTCTATTATTCAAGGTGGATTAGGAGATGCCAGTTATAATCCTTATGGAACTTTAACACAAGCAGATTTATACCCAAGTAATAAAGATTTAGAAATGGAATTACGCAGATTAGAAACTATACCAGCATCGGGAAATGCTCCTGTTAATATAATAAGTAGTTATTTAAATGCAATAAATAGTTTTTATGAAAAACAAATATCTAATTTAACTGGTCTTAAGAGTAATACATTTACTCAAGATTCAATAGAAGATATATATAGTATTAAAACAAAAAAACCTACATTTTTTACATATGATAATACTTATAATAATGAGTATCAATGTGAAGATAGTATAACCGGAAATTCTGTATTTAAATATTGTGGTCCATCAGCATATTATGAAATGCCAAAATTTTAAAAATTTTATAGTTTATAGTTTACAGTTTATAGTTTATAGTTTACAGTTTATAGTTTTTATAGTTTTATATATAATATTTTTATATATAAAACTATAAATGTATGGTTACGACCCTATATTTTTAGAAAAAAGAAAATTAAATGAATGGTTACAAGAATCAGAGGATAATATTTTAGTAATTTTTGATAAAAATAGTTTGAAATTTTCTGCGTCGCAAAATGATAGCATGAAAAATAAATCACAAGACAAAGTTTTCTGTTTGAAAAAACAGTTTTTATTTAATCCAGAAATAAAAGACATATATCTAAAATGTATTATAGAAAACGACCAACTTATGGTTAAAAAAACATATGCCAATAAAACTACATATAATAATATAGGATATTATGTTAATAAAAATGTGTTAATTGATATTAAAACTATAAAACCTTCATTACATGAAAAACGTATTTTTAAAGTTTCAATAAATAGTTATGATGAAGATAAAAATGGAGATAATATGTATATTTCAAAAGAAACTTTAGCATTATCTAAAATTGGAGTATTTAAAAACAAAGAAATAAATGCACTAGATAAAAAAATTATTAATAAAAATATTCCCTATAAAGAAGATGTTTATTTTGAAAAGTTATTATCAAACGCATTGTTTGACTATTCTTATAAATGGGATGGACCAATTAATTCTTATTTACGATTAGGTCTCCCCTATTTTTTGACTCCTATTTTTAATCAAACATATAAAGTTTATGGAGACACTAAAAAATATGCTATTTTAGAAATTTTAGCTAAAATAGAAGATTTAGATAGAGCATTTTTAGAAGCAGCACCAAGACACGAAGACTCGGAAAAAGCATATTTTAGAGGAATGAAACAACCTTTTGAAAATTTTACAAAAGAAGGTGACTCAATAACAGTGCAAAATTTTATGTCTATTACTACAAACTTTAAAGTAGCAGTAGGATTTTCAGGAATAAGAAAAGGTGGACAAACCAAATGTTGCGTATATAAAATTTTAGTATCAAATGGTGTACCATATATAAATATGATAAATACAACAAAATACAAAGCTGAAAATGAAACATTATTACCAAGAAATTTAAAATTAACTCTTATAAAAAACGCAACATTGCCACATCAATATTATGGTGAAATTCCAATAATAGTTGTAAGAGTTTCATTACAAAATAATGACCAATTTAAAATTCCTAGTGGTTGTAAGAAATTTTATTTAGGAAAATTAATTGGTGTTAAGTCGTCATATTTAGATGTAATTAGTAAAACTGAAATTGAAACTGAAACTAAACCTAAGAATAAAACTAAAACCAAAACTAAAACCAAAAATGAAATAATTGAGCCTAGATTAATTGAGCCTATAAAAGTAATACCAGAAAGAAAGAATATAACAAAATCAAAATCAAAACGATGCCCTAACGGAACTCGTATAAATAAACTAACTGGTAATTGTGAAGCAATTTTAACTAATTCTGTTAAAAAAGAAAACAAACCATTAAAACAAAAAACAAAATCTAAGCGCTGCCCTAATGGAACTCGTAAAAATAAAATAACTGGACTATGTGAAAAAATTAATGAAGTTTAAATTAATTAATTGTTATTAAATTTTTAAAAAATTCTTTAATATTATTATTATTTATTAATAATAATATGAGAGATTGTTGCACTAGCACAAAAAGAGCAAAAAAATGTAAAAGAAAAGATGGAAAGCTATTTAGTCTTCCACGAAAATTTACTAAAAAACGTTGTGCTCATATTAAAGGTTTCACTATGCGTTCGTCTTGTGCGCCATATAAATATTGCTAAATTTATTTACTGTAGCTATAAAATAGAAATGCGGCAGTGGCTCCTAATAGTTGAGCAATTATATATACTATAAATTTGGCAGCATCTATTTTATTAGATAATAACATCATATAACTTACTGCCGGATTGAAGTTGCCACCAGAAACTTTGCCCCCAAAATAAATAACAGATGCTAAAGTAATACCTATTGCCAATGGATCACCTGACATTAAAATTACTGCCAAGAAAATAAAAGTCCCTATGAATTCTGTGAAAAATTCTAATAACATTTTATATATATAAAATATATATTATAAATTATTAATTATAAATAATTAATTATAAATTATAAATTATAAATTATAAATTATAAATTATAAATTATAAATTATAAAGAAAACGTCGAACTTATATAAAGTTATGGGCAAAGACAGAGCATTATCTACTATTTATGATCCAGATACAGATTCTGTAAAACACGTAGATGATACATATGACGGCAAACCTTTTTTTAGAAAAAATTGTGGTAAACCCAATATGTTCTTAGATTATTCAATAAAGATGGAATTTGCAATAGTTAAAATATTAATGGAACATCCACACGCAAATATTGTTTATTATTATGATATTAATAGTAAATATGTAGACATGGAACAAGTAGATACAGAAAAATCAAATCCCTTATATCAATCTGTTATGACACGCGAAGAATTAAATGAAATAATAGAAACAATGACTAAAGTAAAAGACTTTTTACAAGCACTAGGAATTATGTATATAGATTGGAAATTCGATAATATGGGAAAATCTGTGGAGGGAAAATATAAATTATTTGATTTTGATGCGTCTGGACTAATTGATTTAAAAACACAACAATGGAAACTCAAAGCAAATCCTATGTATTGGAGTTATAATGAAGCAATAAAAAACGGAGCACAAACACCAAAAGAAATTGATGATTGGTCTTTTAACTTTAATATTATTGAAGAAGGGGAAAAATTGGTTACAAACACATAAATGAAAAAATTTTACCATAAATAAACATGACTTAATATTTTAGCATTATAATAACCGTTTGATTTTCTTTTTTCTAATGCTATTGCTTGGCCTCTTTTTTTTGTCCCGGAATGCCTATTAAAATAATTTTGCATACGCTTGCGATCATTGTGATTCTTATAAGCATATAATTTTAAAGGTGTTCTGTCTTTAAATTGTTGATAATCTGATGCACCAAAATGTATTTTGCGTATTTTTTGTGTTGCTTTATTTTTAATATAGGCTGTGTATTTTTTCCCTGTAATTTTACTTCTCTCAAATTTTATTATTTTTTCACGCATCATTTTATTTTAAATTATATATAGTTAGATAAAATAATTATATAATATAATTATATAATAATTAAATAATAATGATAAAATAATAAAATAATCTATTTTTTTATAATTTTATTATTATAATATAATAAATACTATGAATGTACCTATTAAATATTTACCAAAACATATAACTAAAAAAGATAAAAAAATAATTTCACATGAATTAAAAAAATCGCGTAAAGCGTATAAAAAAAATAAATATATTACACGAAAACAAATTTCATCATATAAATCCAAACCTTCTCAACATATATTAAATGTTAAAAAGTTATATAATATTGATAAATTAGTAATTAATTCTAATCTCTCAAAAAAAACAGGATGTTCTATAAATTCATTACGCAAAATTGTAAATAAAGGACAAGGTGCTTATTATTCATCTGGTTCAAGACCTAACCAAACCAGTCATAGTTGGGGATTAGCACGGTTAGCTAGTTCTATTAGTGGAGGAAAAGCATCAGCAATAGATTATAAAATATTAGAAAATGGATGTAGCAAATCATCTAAAGCACTAAAGTTAGCTAAAAAAGCAAAACTAAAATATAAAAATGGAACGCACAGAGTAAGAAAAACTAAACTATTTTAGTGCTATGTATTTTTATTTAGAATACATTAATCCACCAAAGCCATTTTGAAACAATAATATGTTATATTTTTCTTCTAGTACATGTAAATTATAATAGTATTTATAAATACTTGTGGGGTCTCTTGATACTCCTATAACAACACCTGTTTCATCATCACATATTGTTCTAAAATTCGATGTTATAGGATCAATAGGAGGATTATTATAATTATTATATTCAAATTCAATAGTTTTAAATAAATTAGTATTAAATGCCCCATTTGGTTGTTGTTTAAACGGATCTGTAGTTAATGAAAAATTATAACAATATAATCCTGCTTTTGAACATGCTCCATTAGATTTATTATATTTTTCTACTTTACTAAAAATATTACTATCAAATTCTTGTTCTCTATATTTACCATCACAAATTATAGCAAAGTTTTTCATTATTTCGCATTGATTTGTTTGTGAATATATATCAGGGCTATAACCTGTTATATAAATATTTTTTGAAATATCACTACCATAACTAAATTGTGGGCTATAATATTTATAAGCACTTCCAATTCTAAGTTTTTCTAAATCGTTTGGTATTTTGTCTTCATATAACCAATTAGTATAATTAGACCATTCATTTCTAGAAGCAACATCACTTCTTTGAAAATACCACATCCAACCACTTATTAAACCTTTTGACTCTATTTTAACTTTGTTTGATTTTATAACTTTTTCAAAATTGTATTCATTTATTTCTCGTATTAAATAAGTCTGGCTATTTTTAGCAAAATGTTTTCGCTCTGCTTCTTCTAAAAAACATTGGGTACATATTAAATGAATATTACTATTTATTGTTGTTCTTAAATCTAGATAATCATCAATGTTAGAACTTAAATCTCTTTTTGGTGGAGGATGTATAAATCTTTTAAATTGGTAAGCTAGCTCGTTCTGAGTTGCTTGAATTTGTGGAAAATTATTATAGGGTATAGGATTTATAGAATTAATATATAATACATCTTTTATTGTAAATAATTCATTAATAGGTCTTAATGTAAAATCAATAAATAACTCACTATATTGTAAACATATTAATGGTAATGCCATTAAAGATGACATAGAAAACCAACTATTTATTGGTATATATAAATTATAATCATTTATTGAAGGTTCAATACCACTAATATCAGTATTAACATCATTAACATTAAAAGTAAACGCACTTGGATAATTATTATTTCTATTATTATAGTTTGCTGGGTCATTTAATTCGCTAATATTTCCTGTCATTTTATCAAATATTGCTTTTTTATGTGCATCAAAATCTCGCTCTACTATGTTTTGTAAATAATGACCACTAAATTTTTGTATTGTTATACCATCAATAGTTATATTAACTTCTTTAATTATTTGACAACCAATATTTTTAATCCATTTAAACTCATATGGTCTATATTCTGAATCACTATATTTTAAAACAGGGCTCCATATTTTGGGTAATTTTATTACTAAATACATATCCATTAGTAAATCTCCATAGCGCAAAATTTTGAAAGTAAACTTGGAAATCTTTGTAATGTCTAATTCGGTTTGTCCTACTTGATCAATTCTGAATTTTTGTAATCCAAAATTAGTATATTTAGAATAGGTTGACTTAAAAAAACTTTTAGTCGGATTACCAGTCAAAATAATATTTTGATTGCCTAGTGCTATTAAATTTAATAATCCGCCTGCCATTAATATTAATTAATATAACATTATAAATTTTATTTATGTTATAATATATTTTAAATTTTTTATAATGTAATTATAATATATACAAATTATAATTATGACGGACAAGTCTATGACGGACAAGTCACCTACAGTGGTAGAACAAATTACAGAAAAAATAGGCACATTTAAAAATGAAATAACTGCCTCAGAAACTCTAGCAATAACATTAGGAATTATTATACTATTATTAGTAGTGTTATTTAGTTGGATTTTTGATAGATTAGGATTAAAAGAAAAAGCATGCAATAAATTAGATACATATTATCCTAGTCCAACAAATGAGTCTTATTTTAATAATGATACTTATATTAAAGCAAGTGGTCGAGCTATATTTGGAACTGATAATTCAAACAGTACATTAATTAATTATCATGTTAAAAGTGCATATAATTGTTGTTGTGGAGATGGATATAAAAATAATTTTGTTGCTTTATGTGCTTTAGAAAAATGTATTAGCAATGGCTGTAGATTTTTAGATTTTGAAATTTATTCATATAATAATGACCCTATTGTTGCTTCATCTACTGCAAATAGTAATTATATTAAAGAAACATATAATGCTTTATTATTAAGCGAAGTATTAACTATTATAACAGAAAATGCTTTTGATGGAAATAAAACTATATGTGCTAATGACCCATTAATTTTAAATTTTAGAGTAATGAGCACGAATTTAACAATGTTAGAAAAAATGGGTGATTTATTTGAAGAACATATTGATAGAAATGATAGCAGTGTTGGTTCAAATTTTTCATTATTAGCAAGTTATAAAGATGCATCTGTATTAAATATTAAAATGGCAGAATTATACAGAAAAATCATAATTATTTGTGATTTTAATCCCGAACCAAATATTATTATAAATCCTAAATTGGTAAAACTAGAAAAATATATTAATTTAAGAGGTAAAAGTTTATATTGTAATACTTTTAGATATAATGATATTGTTGCTAAAAACGGCACTTCGCAATTTATCCAAGATACAAAAAGAAAATATACAATTGTTTTACCAAATTTAGATAATTCAATAAAAAATTTTGATAGTGTTAGTTCTTTTACAAATGGATGCCAGGCAATTTGTATGAAACACCAAAATTTAGATAGTAATTTAATTGGTTATAATGAACAATTTGAACTTAACGGAATATTTTCTTGGAAAATGAAAGAATTAATTTTAATAAATGTAGCACCAACACCTCTTGATACTCCAGATGGAATTGGGTTGGGTAATTCTTCAGTATCAAGTATAACTAATAGTATAATTGCTCGTTTTGGAGCTGGAAGAGGCAATAACCAAAGTGCAGACGCTAACCAAAGTGCAGGCGCTAACCAAAGTGCAGACGGTGGTGCTGGTCCGTTCCCTAATATGAGTAGTGGCGGTACTGGCATTCCAGAAGGACACGAATATTAAATAGATGTGCTAGTAATAGGCATACACAATATTATTAAGTATTATACAATAATAACTATTATGAAAAAATAAATCTTTTAGTTGATTATAATAAATCTATATTTATAATAAATATATATTTATTATATATAATTATATGAAAGAATCATATGATGAAAAAGAATTGAAAATATTAAGAAATGCTATAGACAACGCTACATATATTATTGGAAAAAAGTTAGTCCAATCAGATACTATAAAAAATATTATAGAAATTTTAGAAACTTTTTTGCGAACACATAAAATATTGTGTTATGGGGGAACTGCTGTAAATAATATACTACCAGAACAATATAGATTTTATAATAAAAATATTGAAATACCAGATTATGATTTTTTTTCACCTTATGCTATGGAATATGCGAGAGATTTAGCAAATATATATTATAAAGCAGGATACGAAGAAGTAGAAGCAAAGTCAGGAGTTCATAGTGGAACATATAAAGTATTTGTAAACTTTGTTCCAATTGCTGATATTACCTTATTAGACAAGAAATTGTTTCAAAATGTTTCTAAAAAAGCAATAAAGATTAATGGAATTAATTATTGCCCGCCAAATTTTCTACGTATGGCAATGTATCTTGAATTATCTCGTCCAATGGGAGATGTATCTAGATGGGAAAAAGTTCTTAAACGTATTAGTTTATTAAATAAAAATTATCCATTAAAAGGCATGTTATGTGATAAGCAAGATTTTCAAAGAAAATATGAGGGCAAACAAGAGGATCAAGCAAGGATATATGAAATTACTAGGAGTTCATTTATTAATCAGGGTTTAGTTTTTTTTGGAGGTTATGCATCAACTTTATATAGTAAATATATGCCATATAAAGAAAGAAAACAAGTTTCTAATATTCCAGATTTTGATGTATTAAGCGAAAATCCCGAAGAAAGTGCTACTATTTTAAAAGAACAATTAATTTATGAAGGCTATAAAAATGTAAAAATTTTTAAGAAACAACCTATTGGTGAATATATTGATATTCATTATGAGGTTATTGTAAATAATGATGTAATTGCGTTTATTTATAAACCTACTGCTTGTCATAGTTATAATTTAATAAATATTAATGGACAAAAAATAAAAGTAGCGTCAATAGATACAATATTAAGTTTTTATTTAATATTTATATATGCAGATAGACCTTATTATGATGAAAATAGATTATTATGTATTGCTGAGTATTTATTTAAAGTTCAATTAAAAAATCGTCTTCAACAAAAAGGTTTATTGCGAAGATTTAGTGTATTATGTTACGGAAAACAAAAAACATTAGAAGATATGAGAGAAGAAAAAGCAAAATTATATGCTAAAATTAAAACAAATGAAATATCACGCAATTCAAAATTATATAATATGAATTTTTTTAGATATATACCTAAAGAAGATTATGATGTAAAAAATAAATCAAAGAAAAATATTAGACATAATAGTAAGCATACAAAGAAATATAAAAAATATTAAAAATTAAAAATTAAAAATTAAAAATTACAAAGTAAGAATTTTTATATTTTATAAAATATACACTTACCATCCTTTATTGTTTTTGCTAACTTGTATTTTTTACATGAAACCCTCCTAGATTTTAATTTTATAAAATTAAAAGTGCTGTTATGCTTTATTATTTGGTTTAAATTTCTTTTTTTAAAATTAGTATTTACATAATCAATAAAGGGAGCAAATAATTTGGTATTATTTATTTCAGGATGTCCTTGAAATCCATAAAATGGATATTTTTTATGTTTTATTATATCTATAAACTCTTTCTTATTTTTATCTAAACTAGTAGCAATAACTTCATAATTTTTACTGTTATGTTTTATATTTAATTCTAATGCTAGCGAATTATTATGAATTAGTTTTTTTGTTTTATTAAAATTCTTTTTAAATATTTTTCCCAGTTTTGTATTACTAAACTTTGGTGTTGTTTTATAATTATTAAATGAGTTTACTTTAATAAAAGTATTGTTAATAGTTTTTTTTGTTAAATTATAATTTTTTTCAATTAAAATCATATTTTCATAACCGTGACATATTGCTAATATTGGTATTAGTATATTATTATTAGCCATAGATTTAATTTTTTTTACTATATATTTTTGCATTAAAAAATGTCGCTTTATAAATTTGTTATTATAAAAATTGCCTATTTGACTCCCTGGAAATATTATACCATTTAAATTTGATAATATTTTATTTAATTCAAGTTTTTTAATAGTATATGGGATTATAATATATTCAATAGCATTTTGCTTTAAAAAATTTATTATAGTTTCTTTTAAAAATATTTCATCAGAATTATTATTTTTTATATAAGGTGTTGCTAAAATACCTATTAATGGTTTAGTTTTAATCATAGCAATTTGCACTATTACTATTATTAGTAAATATATTTACACTAGCTAATTAAAAATTATTTATCATAATTCAAAAGAGTATTTGTATATTTTATAAAAAAATATAAAAATAAAAAAATATAAAAAATAATAAATTTGTATATTTTTTTAAATTAAATAATACTAAAAAATATTTATAATCTTGGGAAACCAACCAAATTAGCACCAATACCAAAACCAGCACCTGTTCTAGCACTTACCCCCATGGTTGGAATAAAAGTATCTAAAATAGAGAATGTAGCAGCCGCCATTAATGCTATAATGGCAATTTCTTCAATTTTTAATGGTTTTTGTGGAATGACAAAAGCAACAATTGCAACCATTAAACCTTCAATTAAATATTTTACAGCTCTTTTAACTAATTCACCCATACTGAAATTCATTTTGTTTTTATAATAATACTAAAGAAAAAATTTATATTTATACACAAATTATATAATTTAATAAAATAAAATTAATTTAAATCATATAAATTTACCTAAATAATTAATTTAAATTTTAATTAATTAGTTTGCGTATTTAAAAAAATTTATTTCAATATAATGTTTAATATAATGTTTAATATAATGTTTAATATAATGTTTAATATAATGTTTAAATAAAATACTTAAAATTATATTAAAATACTATTTTATAAAATGTTTAATAAAAAATCTTCTAAATCTAAAGATAAAACTAAAACAGTTAACAATTTAGAAAAAGCAAAATATGTAGATTTATTAGATGAAGACAAACCTATAAGTGGTCAAAAATATGTATGTCTAAGTTTTATCTCTCCAGAAGACCATATTAAAAATAAAGAGTTATTTTATTTTGAAAAATTCTTAAAGAACTTTGAGTTTAAAAAAACTTTTGAAAAATATACACAATTTTTAAATTTTTTAGCATACAAATATAATTTAGATTTTAATAAATTAAGCAAAGATATGGAGGAGTTTGTAGAAGAGGAAAAAGAGAATCTATTTTTAACTACTTTAGATGATGAATATAAAACATTTATTGATGCTAAAGAAGAACAATTACAAAAAGAATATAATGAATTACATGAATTTCAAACAAACACCCGAGGCATTAAAGTACGTGGAGTATTTGGTTCACAAGAAGAAGCAGAAATGAGATGTAAAATGTTAAGAGAATCAGACCCTAATCATGATGTTTATGTAGGAGCAGTTGGTATGTGGATGCCTTTTCATCCAGAAGCATATAAAACAGGACGCGTTGAATATTTAGAAAAAGACTTAAATGAACTTATGAGTCATAAGAAGAAAAATGATGAGATTTCTAAAGAGCAATTTAAAGAGCGTGTAAAAGAAAGTAAAAAGAAGGCAATCGAAGAAAATATTGCTAAAGCTCGTAAAGAAGGCAACAAATTAATGCAAACAATAGATGAAGAGGGTAATTTAATAAATGCGGATAGAATGGATGTTCCCGGCAAAAACTTGCTTTTTGGCGACAAAGAAGATGATGATGTATCTACTGCGGATTTGCGTAAAGAATTATTTGAAGCCGAAGATGTTATTGTGGGAAGAAAGAAAGATAATGACCATGGTTTAGGGGAACTATTAGAAAGACAAAAAGAACGCGCAGAAAAAACAATAATTCAAGAAGAATCAGAGCCTGTTTCTAAATCTCCTAAAAATATTGATTAATTAAATACAATAAATTAAGATGTATAAGAAAATATAAATATTTATAATATTTATAATATTTATTGAAAAATATTATAAATTAATTATTACCATTTTGATTTGCGCACATTTATTTTAGGTCCTTTTTTCTTATCTCTTATATTTGGGTCATACATTTCTTCTTCATTATCAGAGTCTAAATTTTTACTAATTTCCCAAAATTCTTTTGAACCTAATTTGAATGTTTTATGATGGTCTGCTTTATACCAAAAAATTTGGTCTTGCAATTTATTGGATTTAGCATTATTATTTATTACTAAACATTCAAAATTTTCTGTACATTGATCCATTACTTGACAAAAACTTTCAAAAGTTGGAAACATACCTGCATAATTTTCATAAATACGCCGTCTATTTGCTATATAAGGTTCGCGTAAAATGAAAACATAATCAATATTTGTACGTAAATTTGGAGGAATACCTAAAGGATATTGCATAGTAATAACAAGCATTATTTTCCAATGACGCCCATTCATAAAAAGAAGACGCATCATTTTATCTTTAGTCCAACTGCCATCATATAAACAATCATCTAAAATAACAAATGCACGAGGATCTATATTTGATTTTTTATAAACTTCTATTTCTTTTTTTACTTGTTTTAATACTGTTTTTTGTCTTTTTAAAATATTTTCTATAATAGCAGTATTATATTCATCGTGAATAAAAAGTTTTGGAACATGTTCAGCATAAAAACCATTACCTGCTTCAGTTCCACTAATAACAGTTCCTATTGGTATATCTTGATGATAGTAAAGAAGATCTCTTACTAAATATGATTTACCTGTATCACGACGACCAATTAAAACAATTACAGGACCTTTATTTTCATCTGGTCTAAAACTAATAGTTTTAATATCAAATTTTTTTAATTCTAATGTCATTATTGTTTAATAATAATATTATATAATCTAAGATTTAAACTAAATAATCTAGGATTTAAATTAAATATTGCAAAAAGTAAATAATATTTAGTAATATTTAAAAAAGTAAATAATATTTAAAAAAAGTAAATAATATTTACAAAAAAGTAAATAATATTTAAAAAAAGTAAATAATATTTAAAAAAAGTAAATAATATTTAAAAAAGTAAATATTATTTAGTAATATTTAAAAATATTATTTGTGTTATAAATAAGAAAAATAAGTATATTTAATTTATTAAATGGAATTAAACTATAGAAAAAATAATAACAAGCAACTTTTTGAAACAATTAGCAATACTGAATTTTTGGATATAACAAATATACAAAATTACTTTCCCTTATATAACTATTATTTTGATTTAAATAGCAACAATTACAATACTATTAATCTAAATAATAGCTATAAATTAGAAGCTATAACAAATAAAATCAATTATAATAAATTTGTAGGCACAATATGTGATTTGTGTAATAATAAATTGTGCAAAAATATTTTTATTAAATTTAGTCCATTAATAGACCCTGTTAAATATATGTTAAGAAAATATGATAATTGTTATAATATTTTAGAATTACCTAAATTATATAATAATGATCATATAAATAGTAATAGCGAATATTATAAAAAATATAAAAAAATATTGGATCCAAATAACTCAGCATATATTGATGGCTTTTTTTCATTTTTATCTAGTTGCTTATTAAACAACTATAGTTTCTATAATGGATTAAATTATTATGGTGCATTTTTAGGAATAAAAAATAATTTTAAAGTTAATATTTCTGAAGATTTAGAATTTTTAAATGAGTCTGATAATTTTCATAAGCATATAAACAGTTTATTTAAACTAGAAGGAAGTGAAAAAATGAAAAATATTTTTGGCAAAACTAATAAATATAAAAAATCATTATTAATAAATAGTATTAGCAACAATGAGGTAAATATTGAGGATTTAATAGAAGATTTAAATAAAGATTTAAATATTACTAATCTTGATGTAACTAATCTTGATGTAATTAATCTTGATGTAACTAATCTTGATGTAACTAATGTTGATGTAGCTAATCTTGATATAAAATGTTTAGAACATAGCTCTCTAATTCCAGAAGAATTAGAATTGACATATGAAAATCTAGATATTTTAGATAAATCTTCTAGAAAATCAAGTAATCATAATACAAGCAAAAATGAAACAACTAATTCGGAATCATGTTCTTCTAGGTCATCAAATACAGAATCATTACATACAAATACAACTGATTCAGATGAATCAAGCAGTGAGGAAAGTTATGACGATGATGAAGAAATATTTTGTTCAATACATAAATTTCCAGTTGAAATTATAGTATTAGAATGCTGTCATGATACATTAGATTCCTATATTGCAAGTAAAAAAATTAAAGATGATGAATGGGAGTCTATTGTTTTACAAATATTGTTTACATTAATTACATATCAAAAAGTTTTCCATTTTACTCATAATGATTTACATACAAACAATATTGTTTATGTAGCAACTGAAAAGAAATATTTATATTATAAATTTAACAATAGCCATTATAAAGTTCCAACATTTGGCAAAATATATAAAATAATTGATTTTGGAAGAGCAATTTATAAGTTTAAAAATAAATTTATATGTAGTGATAGTTATTCTGAAGATGGAGATGCTGCTACACAATATAATTGTGAACCTTACTTAAATGAAAATAAACCGCGTTTAGACCCTAATTATAGTTTTGATTTATGTCGCCTAGGATGTAGTTTGTTTGATTATTTTATTGATGATTTGGAAGATATAAAAAAATTAAAGTCCCCTATAAAAAAACTAATGATAGAATGGGTTTTTGATGATAAAAATAAAAATATATTGTATAAAAATGATGGTTCTGAGAGATATCCTGATTTTAAATTATACAAAATGATAGCGCGCAGTGTTCATAAGCATACTCCACAAAATGTATTAAAAAAACCGCTATTTGAGAATTATATAATAGCCAAAAAGAAAATTAACAATCCAGAAGCAATATTTAATATTGATGAGATTCCAATTATGGTGTAAAAAATTATTATATTTTATAACAAAATATAAAATATAAAATATAAAATATAAAATATAAAATATAAAATATAAAATTAAAAATCTGGCTCATTTGTAAAAGCACTTAGTGATTCTTTTGAATTTCCTATTATTTCATTAATGTTAAGTTGTTCTAAACCAAACATTGAAATCATAGAGCATAAAAATACTATTAAACTATCTTTTGTTATGTCTTTTAATGATATTTCAACTTTAGTTATATATTTCATATCTATTATTTTATAAATCATAAATATAATACTGATTGCTATTGATGGTATTATAAAATTCATTTATTATTACAAAATAAATGAATTTTATATATATAACGAATTGATTTATTTTAATTCTTCTATGTCTAAATCTAAATCTAAATCTGCTTCTGATTTTTCATCATCAGTACTTATTTCAGTCTTTAACTCTAATAAATCTAAATCTATTTCATGAGGGTCGTTCTTAATATTTTTAATATTTAATTCACTTGATGGGACTTTCACTTTATCTATTTTTAATTTATAATTATCTTGTACATCTGATTCTACATCTGATTCATCATTAGACTCATCCTTGTAAATAGGCTCTGATTTTGATAGTGATGAACTCATTTTTGAACCGCCATTATTTTTAACTATTTCTAAATTATCTTCATTTAAATCTTTTGTAGCATTTTTAAGTGCTTTCTTTAAATTTGTTTTACTTTCTTCTTTTACTTTTTCAAGCGCATCTTTTTTTATTTTTTCTAATTCTTTTGCTTCTTTCAATTTATTAAGTTTCTCCAATGCTTCTTTATCTGTGACAATTTCTTTCTTTTCCTCTACTTCAACATCTGTTTCTTGTGTTTCATCTAAATACATTTGTAATATATGTTCAATAGGAATACTCTCTCTTATTGTATTTAATATGCACTCTTTTATTATTAATTCTAACTCTCTATTATTTTTTTGTATTTGTAATGGTTTTATATTTATTTCAAATAAATATATATTAACATATACTTTTCTAGCAACATTTATATATGTTTTGTGTATAAATTTACCTAAATCAGGTATATCAATATTAATTTTTTTTTGTTTTAATCCTACACGCGAACATGTTAATGATTTTAATTGAGTAATATGAACACAAGATAATAAATCTTCTAAATAGTGACATGCACTAGATGTAATTATTCTTTGTTTCTCATTTTCAACTATTTCAGAACTCCATTTTGGTATATTATTTAAAAAATTTTGAAATGTCATTAAATATTTAGATTCTTCATCATTTTCTTTGCAAACATTATAGGCTTCTGAAAAAACAGATCTTAAACCCTCGATAATACATGGTGCTAAAGTATTAGTTAATCTAGCACACCACTCATTTTTTGATTCAATTATTGTTGATAATGTATAATCATCCATATTTATAGTTTAAATTTTATTTTTTAAATAAAAATTAAACTAAATTGTTTAATAAAATATTATTAAATATTATTAAATATTGAAAAATCAATAATACAATTATTATTATAAAAATATAATAGTATAAATATTAAAAATTCTTCACAACGTACTTCCTTTTTATAAATATCAAAAAAGAAAACAAATTTTAAAAAGTCTGATTTAAAATTGGAACAATTTGTAAAATATTCCAATAAATTATTAGCACTAATTCCTTTATTATATATTAATGAACTATAATTGATTAATACTATATTTTTTGAATTGTCATTTAAGTCTTTCATAGCATTATCTAAATTTTTAATAATTAATGCTAATTTATTATTATTACTATTATTTACTACTAAAGACTTATAAATAATGTTTAAATTGTTAATATTGCAAAATATTTCACAAAATCTAGATAATATTGGTCTAATAATTTTTGACTTATTTGCCGTAACAATAAAAAATCTTGTATTATTATATATTTCAATTGATCTTCTAAGTGCTGATTGAGCATCTAATGTTAAGCTATCAGCATTTAATAAGACAATAGATTTAAAATTTGTTATATTTTTATGAATTATTGTATTTGCAAAAAATCTTAAATTGTCTCTTATAAATTTTATATTTCCTTTTCCCAAGCTACAATTCAATATGAGTGTATTATTTTCTATATTTTTATAATTTTTATAAATATACAATAATAATTGTTCTAATAAAGTTTTTTTTCCAATTAAATTATTTCCGTATAATAACAAATTTGGTAAATTATTTTTATCATGTAACTCTTTCAAATTTTGTAACATTATTCTAAAGTAAAAAAAAATATTTAAATTAAAATAGTATTAACTATCTAATAATACTATTATTATATTATAAAAATATATTATAATATAATAATAGTATTATAACATAAAATAATATTATAACATATATGCGATATATATGTTATATATTATATTTTTTATCTAATTTTATAGACTATTCATATAAACTATTTGAAAAAAATACCAATAAAGTAATTAATATTATTGATAAAACACTAATATATAATCCTAATCTTAATCCTAATCTTAATATTGCTTATGAAAAACGTATTAAATCAAGTAAACGTATTATTTCAAAACTACAAAGATTTAAAATACCGTATGATATATATGGATTAAGAATTATATATAATGATACTTCTGATTACTATAATACTCATAGTGCTTATATTATAAAAAATATTATATATGAAAATTTTAACACACTAGATTTTATAAGTGATGATTATATTGAAAAACCTAAGAAAAATAATTACCAAAGTTTACATATTTATATTATGACTAGTTTGTTAATAGAAATTCAAATAAGAAATGCAAATATGCATAATATATCTATTAATGGTTCAGCTTCGCATTATAATTACAATAAATTAAAATAAAATAAATTAAATTAATATATTATTAATATATAAATATATTATTTATTAATAATAGTATTTATAATAGTATTATTAATACTATTATAAATAAATACCACTTATTTAAATTAGTATTATGACTGATTCACAAAATATAGATGATAGTGAAAAATTAAATATAATTTTCAAAGAAATATTGGGTTTTCCATCTACATCAGATAATATTAATTATTATGAAGAATTACAAACTAAATTCAATACATATACGTTTGGAGAAAATGTTTTATTAGAAAATATTACACAATATCCCAATTTTAATATAAATGGAAATGCTAGAAGTGCTAACGAATTAGGTTTGTGTGATGCCGATTTTTATGATTATTCTTATAATCCATTAAATAAATCACAATGTAGCATTGTAGATGATAGCACGGGAACTATTAGAAGGTATAAACATTTAATATTACAACCAACACATGGAACGCGAGTTTCTAATTTTGGATCATCTTGGTTTAAACTAGATAATTCGCTAAATAACGTATTAGAAGACTCTATTCAATATAATTATAAATCATATTATGATTCTGAAAATGGCAATGCTTTAACATTTCCTTATTTATACGAAGTTTTTACAGAAGCTTCATTACAAGGACATGTTTCTTTACATAATTTACCATTTGGTATTCAAGGAGGTAATTGGGTTTACAATTATAAAAATGGTATTTTATACTTTTCAGATTTCAATAATTTAGCCCAGCAAAATATATATGATGGAATATATAATATAGACGATAACAATAAACCTGTTATTAGTGTTTATAAATATATTGGGAAAAAAAGCATTAGTACTTTGACAAATAATTTAAATGAACAGTCATTATATTTTAATAACAATAATATTAAAATATTTAACTATGCTCAAAATTTAACTAATAAGATTAGAAAATTGACACAATTATTTAATACTACTCTTAGTATTAGTACTAATTATTCTAATAAAACAATATTTAGTCATACAAGTTTTTTAACAACCTCAACCGATTTAATCGACTTAAGTAATTTATTTTTTAATACTATTACTCCTATCAATATAAATAGTAATATATACATTAATATTAATGTAACTTTATTATGTAGTCATAATAACCACGAAAGAATTACAATTCAATTATGGAGAGATATGAGCATGATAACAATAAATGCAAATTTGGGATTTCATAGTGCAACACAAGGTTTTACTATGCCTTATAGTTTAACATATGTAGATGATAATGTTGGTTATGGTTTAAAAAAATATTATTTAAAATATCAATTAGAATCAGCATCTAATATTGGTCAAGGTATTGTTAATGTAGCCACAACTGACACACCTGGTACCTCAAATTTTTTAGTAAGAGAAATAATAAAAACTGCAACTCCTATTAATATTATTAATACTAATAATAAAATAATATTTAGTGATTCTAGTTATACAACACTAAGTAGAAATACAATTGATTTAAGCAATACATTTTATAATATATTTTATCCTTGTAATAGTACTTATATATTAGTTCATATAAAAGCCACATTATTTTGCTCAACAAATTATAATAACAGAATAACTATTGAATTGTGGAGAGATAATACATTACTAATTCAAGATTACAATATAGGTTCGGTTTTTACATTTGATGGATTTGTTATTCCATATAATATTACTTTTTTGGATGAAAATCCCAATTATAATAATAGCGAAAAAAAATACTATTTAAAATATAAATTAGAAGATTCCACTGCCGATGAAGAAGACTTAGATGTTATTAATGAAGAACAGTTAGGTATTATAAATATTAGAACTGCTAATATGTATGGTTCATCTAATATATTATTGCAAGAATATGCTAATATATCTCATAGTATTATAAATAACAATAATATATCTTATAATTATGTAGATTGTACAACCACTACTAATGAACTAATAGATTTAAGTGCTGTAGTTTTTAATACTATTAATCCTTGTAATAATAGTTCAATTATTGTAGATATTAGAACAACGTTAACATGTAGTTTTGGAGAAGATGAAACAATAACAATTGAATTATGGAGAGATTCAACAATGCTTATGTATGACTGTAGTTTAGGTAGTTCATTTACAACGGAGGGCTTAATTATTCCGTATAATGTTACTTACTTGGATGAGAACGTTTCTCGTGGTCCAAAAAAATATTATTTAAAATATAAATTAGAAAACAATTTATATCAACAAAAGCAAGGTATTCTTAATGTTAAAACTTCGCAAAATGGCTCACCTAATATTTTGTTAAGAGAGATTAGTGATACTCATACTATTTACAATAGCGTTTTAAATAATATTATTAACTTTACTACAACTACATCTAATTTAATTGATTTAAGTGACTCATTTTTTAATATTATTAATCTTTCTAGTAATTCTAATATTTTAGTAACTATTAATGTTACTTTGTTATGCTCTTATGCCTATGGTGAAAGAATAACTATTCAACTATGGAGAAATTTAACTTTGATTTCAGAAGATGTCGGTTTAGGAACATATAATGCTTCAAGTTTAAGAATACCATATAACTTAACTTACTTAGATGAAAATGTTAATATAGGAGTATTTAAATACTATTTAAAATATAAATTAGAGAGTAATCATGGAGTAAGTATGGGTTTAGTTAATATTAAAACTTCTTCAACATTTGGTTCAAGTTCGTTCTTTTTAAGACAAATTTAGAAGAATTATTTTGTTTTTATAAAATAAAATAATTAGTGTAGAAGAATTATTTTGTTTTTATAAAATAAAATAATTAGTGTAGAAGAATTATTTTGTTTTTATAAAATAAAATAATTAGTATAATATAGAATAATATTATATATTACTATAATATAATTGAGTATG
>Ga0164292_10001009_pt1 | contig 22367 bp, 13 predicted proteins | sample GEODES117metaG_FD_111486 | JGI IMG/M metagenome (GOLD analysis project Ga0164292, IMG submission 111486) | Eutrophic lake water microbial communities from Lake Mendota, Wisconsin, USA - GEODES117 metaG | ecosystem: Environmental > Aquatic > Freshwater > Lake | place: USA: Lake Mendota...
ACCCATCCCGGTTCGAGTCCGGGCGTTCGCATTGGCAGGAATCACGGCGCGCGGCCGAGGGCCCACCGTTCGAGTCGGCCCCGTTTATTCCCCGGGGCATGCGCGCGACGCGTCAGGATTAATCCGGTCAGGGTGCCCACGCCCGCACCCACCACCACATCGCTCACCCAATGCGCGTCGTCGTAAACTCTCGACGTGCCAACGAGCGCTGCCCCGCCGTAGGCGAGGCTCCCCACCACCCACTTGCGCCACGCCGGAACGTGTGCGCGACGCGTCATTTCACTCGTCAGCACCGAGGCCAGCGCAAACGATGCCGTGGTGTGTCCTGAGGGGAACGAGGCATATCGCCTGTCGGTAAACCCACGCCCAACGGCAAACTGCCCGGGGCGCCCATCCGACGCGTAGGGGCGCTCGCGTCCGATCAGCCCCTTGAGCATCTGTGTGACGGCACCGGAGACGACAATCGCCTCGGCAGAATGATACCCGGCATCGGCGAACCCTCGATGACTCAGCATGCGCCCCGCTCCGTAGAGCGTGAGTGAGCCGAGGAAAAGTTCGGGGGCACTCGCAAAACGAGCGACGCCAAGCAGCGGTGCATCGCTGCTCGGGTCGTGTTCCGGCATGGGACGGAGCGCCGCACGCACGGGGCGATCCGCGAACGCCGCGATGGACGCGCCGAGCGCCGTCATGCCGATGACGGCGCGATCCGATCGTATGAACAGCGCCGGACGCGGATGCGCTGGCGAGAGCCGCTGATGGCTGAGCATCAGCGTGTCCGCGGGAGCGACGGACGATGCGCCTCTGGAAGCCGGGGGCATGTTCTGTGCGCGCGCCGCGATGGGTAGCCCCATCCCTGCGAGGAGCGTCAGTGCGCCGATACGCGGTAACAGTCTACACATGGTGCGGGATATCGAGAGAGCGATCCGAAGGGCGCGGCAATCGCCGACGTACCGACGAAACTACACGTCGGTGGGTGGGTCCGGGCTTTGGTGAACCCGTAGCGGTGCGACCTGAGGGATCGACCGGTCGAGGACCCACGACTCCCCCAAAGCGTCGGGACTCGACGGCAGAGTTGACCTTTCTCGCCCTCAGGCGCCGTGCCCTACAGATTTCAGACATGAATTTCTTCTTCACGCACGGTCCGTCCGCGCGCTGGCGCACGCTTGTCGCGCTGGCCACCCTCGTCGCCGTGTCCCCGCGACTGCCCGCCCAGCCCGCCGCACCGGTCTCACTCGACAGCGTCTTCGCACCGGTGAAGTGGCGCTCCATCGGCCCCTTCCGCGGCGGTCGCTCCAATACGTCGTCCGGCGTGATCGGTGATCCCCGTACGTACTACATGGGCACCACCGGCGGCGGGGTGTGGAAGACCGAGAACATGGGGATCAGCTGGCGCAACATCTCCGACGGCTGGTTCAAGTCGGGGACGGTGGGCGCGATTGCCGTCGCCCCCAGTGATCCCAACGTGGTGTATGTGGGCATGGGCGAGCACGCGATTCGCGGCGTCATGACGCATTCGGGCGATGGGCTCTATCGCTCCACTGACGCTGGCAAGACGTGGAAGAAGATGGGGCTCGACGAGACGCGACACATCGCCCGCGTGCTCGTGCACCCGAAGAACCCCGACATCGTGTACGTCGCCGCGCAGGGCACGCTGTTCGCCCCTTCAGCAGAACGCGGCGTGTACAAGTCCACCGACGGTGGCGCAACGTGGAAGAAGGTGCTCTACGTGGACCAGCGCACCGGCGCCGCCGAACTGTCGATGGACGCGAACAATCCGCGCATCCTGTACGCGGCGATGTGGGAACACGGCCGCCTGCCGTGGAAGGTCATCAGCGGCGGCAAGGGGAGCGCACTCTACAAGTCCACCGATGCCGGCGAGACGTGGACCCGGATGACCGACGGCCTCCCGGAAAAAACGGGCAAGATGTCCATCGCTGTGAGTCCGGCGAACTCCGAGAAGGTGTACGCGCTCATCGAAAGCGAGTCGGAGGGGAACGAACGCGGCCTGTATGCCTCGAGCAACGCGGGCAAGAGCTGGAGCCGGGTGAGCGGTGAGCCGCGGCTCGTGCAGCGGGCCTGGTACTACATCGAGCTCTTTGCCGACCCGAAGAACGAGAACCGTCTCTATGTGCTGAGCGCCCCTGCCCTGCGCTCCGACGACGGCGGTCGCACGTGGGAAGAGGTGAACGGCGTGCACGGGGATTATCACGACATGTGGATCAATCCCAGCGACCCGCAGAACTTCGTTATGTCCGACGACGGTGGTGCCGCCGTCACCTTTGATGGCGGCAAGAGCTGGAGTGGCCAGGGTGTGGCCACCGGCCAGTTCTATCGCATCAATACCGACAACCGGTTCCCGTACCGCATCTACGGCGCGCAGCAGGACAACACGTCGGTGATGATCGCGAGCCGCGAACTCGCGAGCGGTGGCATCACGGCTGCCAGCTGGCGCGCTTCAGCCGGCGGTGAGAGCGCGTTCCTGGCCTTCGACCCGGCAAACCCGCGGTACGTGCTCGGCGGAAGCTATCAGGGCACCATCGAAGCGCTCGACACGCAGGCTCAGGCCAGCACGAGCATCATGGCGGCCCCCATTCAATACTTGGGTCGCGATGCGAAGGACATGAAGTACCGCTACAACTGGAACGCGCCCATCATCTGGAGTCGGCACGAGCCCAACACGTACTATCACGGCGCGCAGCTATTGCTCAAGACATATGACCTCGGCCGCACGTGGACGGAGATTTCGCCCGACCTCACCCGCAACGAGAAAGAGAAGCAGGGGAAGGCCGGCGAGCCATACACCAACGAAGGGGTGGGGGCGGAGAACTACGGTACGCTCGCATACGTCGCCGAGAGTCCGCATGAAAAGGGCGTGATCTGGACCGGCAGCGACGATGGTCTGGTGTACGTCACGCGTGATGGTGGGAAGACGTGGAAGAACGTCACGCCCAAGGGGCTGGCCGAGTGCCTCGTGAACGCCATCGAAGTCTCCCCGTTCGACAAGGGCACGGCGTACATCGCCACGACGCGTTTCAAGTTCAACGATCATGCGCCGGGGCTGTACAAGACCACCGACTACGGCGCCACATGGACGAAGATCGACAAGGGGATTCCGAATGGCGCGTTCACGCGTGTCGTCCGGGAAGACGAGGTGCGCCGCGACCTGCTCTTCGCCGGGACGGAACTCGGCCTCTACGTGTCTTGGAATGGCGGTCTCGAGTGGACGCCATTCCAGCTCAACCTGCCGAACGCGCCCATCACCGATCTCAAGGTGCATCAGGGCAACCTCATCGCGGCCACCTCCGGGCGCGCCATGTGGATTCTCGATGATCTGGCGCTGCTGCGACAGTACAAGCCGGCTGCGCCGGCCCTCGTCGCCTACCGCCCCGCGCCAGCCTACCTCGTGAACGGCGGCAGTGAGCTCAATAGCACCGACAGCGACTTCACCGGCGCCGACCTCTCCCACGGCGTCAACCCGGCAAACGGGGTGGTGTTGTACTACCAGCTGCCGGAAGTAAAGAAGGGCGAAACGGTGTCACTCGAGATTGCCGATGCCACCGGCCGTGTTGTTCGCACGCTCAGCTCAGCAAAGGACACCACCTTTTCCCGCTGGGATGGTGGCCCACCACCGGAGCCGACGCTGTCAGCGACCAAGGGCCTCAACCGGTTCGTGTGGGACATGCGACACGGCACGCTGCGCGGCGTGCCCGGCGTGTACATCGAGGCCAGTTACCGGGGGCACAAGGTATCCCCCGGCACCTATCGGTTGACCCTCAAGGCAGGTGATCGCACCGCGACGACTGACGCCGAGGTCCTCGCGAACCCGCTGTACACCACCGATGCGGCGACGTACGCCGAGTACGACCGCTTCATGTCGCGCATCGAAGGGGAGGTCACGCGCATGCACGATGTGGTGAACGAACTTCAGGACGCGCAGGACCAACTTGGCTCACTGCTGGCAGCGCTGCCGGCGGATGCCCGCTACGCCGATGTGCGCCGGGAAGCAGAGGCCGTGCTCGCACGGCTCAAGGCGTGGGACACCGACATGGTCTCACGGAAGACCAAGGCGTACGACGACCCGGAGAACTTCGCCCAGAAGTTCACGGCAAACTGGCTGTTCATGGTGAACGCCACGGAGAGCGACCTCCCTCGCGTGAACCAGCCGTCGAGAGATCGCCTTGCCGAGCTGGAGCCGGAATGGATGAAGCTCAAGGCGCGCGCCGATACGCTGCGCGATCAGGATATCGTGACGCTCAACAAGAAGCTCTTCGATCTCGGCATCGGGGCCATCCGTCAGAAGAAGGCGCCCGGACTCAAGCCTATCGGCTGACCGGCAGCACGGCGTCCATTTCGCACGTATCGCCGGCGTGCTGCTCGATACGCGTCAGGCGCCGCAGACGACTCCCGTCTGCGGCGCCGACATAGGCCGCCGGACGACGATCGTCGAGGACGCGCTCCAACTGCGTGAGTTCACCGCAGTGATACCGGTTGCACAGATTGGAGCGCAGGTCGCGGGGGAGCGCGCACCCACGCTCCTCGTGGTACACACACGATCCGTGATAATGGCGCAACGGCAGATGATTGCGGTACAGGTCCAGCATGCGGGTTGCGTCGTCGGGCCCGTTCTCGGCCAGTCGCGCGCGCACCCGCGTAATGGAGTCCTGACGCAGAAAGGCATGCGTTCCCCCTGACGCGCAGCATTCGCCGCGACAGGTGGCACAGGCGGCCGCGACCATCTCTTCGGAAAGCGTGGTCGACTCCCGGGCGCCACTGATATCACCGGCATTGACCCGCGACGAGCGCTCCTCAGCGGACATGGGCAGCGAATTGTCGCGTGGCGCGGTTTCGAACGCCGCGTCCAACAGCGTGCCCATGTGGGAGAGGAATGCCTCCCGGGCGCCCGCGGGGATGGCAACGATGGGGCGCGGATTGGCTGGCAGCAGCACGACCGGCAGCAGCCGACGATCATCGCGACGCAGCGCATGGTCGGCGGCGATCGCCGATGCCTCCGCCAGCAGCCCAGCGGTCCGTGCACGCTGCTGCTCAATGGGTCCTGCCAGGCGGGTCATCAACAAACGTACCACCGTCCGGTACGGAAAAGGGCGCGACGCGACAGATTTCTCCCGAACTCTCCAACACGAACGGGCCCCACAGAGATGGTCACATCCTCGGCCTTGCAGATCGAGCCATTCGACAGCGCGGCAGTTTCCACCATCGCACGGCTTCACGCCACGAGTTGGCGGAAGGCGTACCGCGGCATTCTCACCGACGCGTACCTCGACGATGACCTCGAGGCGGAACGTCGCACGACATGGGCGACCAAACTTGCGGCGCCCGACGCGGGGCCGGGTTGGCTCGCGCGTGTGAACAGCGACGCCGTGGGTTTCGTGTACGTGCGACCACGTGAAGACCCCCGATGGGGCACTCTGGTGGACAATCTGCATGTCCTCGCGGGTCATCAGGGGCTCGGCATCGGCCGGCGCCTGCTGCACACCGTGGGCACGTGGGCGTCTGCCCATGTCCCGGACGCGGCCGTGCATCTGTGGGTGCTCGCGGAGAACCACCCGGCGCGGGAGTTCTACCGACGCATGGGTGGCGCCGAGGTGGAGTTCGCGGACCGCGCCGCCGGCGATGGGCGTGACCTGCCGGAGTATCGCGTGGCATGGACGTCACCTGCCGCGCTGATGGCAGCCACGGCACCGAACCGGTAGCGATTCAACCGGTCGCCGTTATGCTCTCCACCCTGTAATGACGAGTGCGTTGCGTGGTGGCTCGGCTTGCGCTAGGATCGCGCATGATCTCCTTCCGCTTTCCCGCTCGGCTGTCCCGCCTCGCGCTCGCCGCGACAGCACTGGCGGGCGCCACGCATGCCCGGCCGGTCACCGCACAGGGTTCATCGACGGTTCTGCTGCGCGGCGGTACCGTGATCGATGGCACCGGCGCCCCGGCGCGCGTGGCCGATGTACTCATCCGCGGCGGCGTCATCCAGCGCATTGCGCCGACGATCGCCCCCCCGACCGGCGCACGCATCGTGAACGCCACAGGGCTGGTCGTGGCGCCGGGATTCATCGACCCGCACGCCCACATCTCCGGTATCGCGCAGTCGCCCATGGCCGAGAACTTCCTGCGCCAGGGCGTCACGACCATCGTGAACAGCCTGCACAGTCTCGACCAGCCGTATCCGCTGGGGGCGTTTCTTGACACGCTTCGCGTGGCCCCCAACACCCTGTGGACGGCCGGACACACGTGGCTGCGCAAGCGCGTGATGGGTACCGAGAATCGTGCGCCAACTGCCGCGGAGCTCGACACCATGCGCGCCTATGTGGCGCGTGCCATGAACGACGGCGCCTACGGCCTTGGCACCGGCCTCGAGTACGTCCCTGCTGTGTATGCGGAACGGCCCGAGCTCGTTGCGCTCGCCAGCGCTGCGCGCCGCCCGCACTCGGTGTACGTGACACATCTGCGTGACGAAGGCGCGGCACTCGAGCAGGCGCTGGCCGAGGCCATCGAGGTGGGGCGGCGCTCCAATCAGCCGGTGCACGTGAGTCATCTGAAGAGCACGGGGACCGCGAACTGGGGAAAGAGCGCGGCCGTGCTGCGAGGCTTCGATTCGCTCGCGGCGCTCGGCCAACGCGTGACCTTCGACGTGTACCCGTATCCCGCGTACAGCACCTACTCCGATGTGCTGTTTCCGGGGTGGGCATTGGCCGATGGCCCCGACGCAGTGAAGCAGCGCCTGTCGGACAGTTCCGTGGTCGCCAGGCTCCGGCGGGAGATGCCGGCGGTGTGGGCAGCGCAAACCGGTGGTACCGCCGCGAGCATTCTTTTTCGCACGGCGCCGTCAGCCCCCGAGCTGGTAGGCAAGACCCTCGCCGACTACCTGGCCGCCAGAGGCCGCAAGGACGACATCGAGCAGATCATCACGGCGCTCATCGAACTGCAGCGCGCCGGCGGATTCACGGCGACGGTGCAGGCGATGAACGAAGGCGACATCGAGGCGTTCATGAAGCACCGCGCCGCGATGATCTCCACTGACGGTGATCTCGTCACGCCCGGTCAGGGGTTTCCGCACCCGCGGAGCTACGGCGCCTTTCCGCGCATGATCGCGGAGTACGTGGACCGGCGGCATGTCCTGTCACTCGAAGCCGCCATCGAGCGCATGACGTCACGGGCCGCGCGGGCGTTTACCCTGCGCGACCGCGGCATGCTGCGCGCGGGCATGAAGGCGGACGTCGTGGTGTTCGACCGCGCGCGCCTGCGGGACGTGGCCACGTTCACCGATCCGCATCACTACGCGACGGGTGTGGTCCATCTCTACGTGAACGGCACGGCTGTCATCAGCAATGGGGCGCTCACCGGCGCCCGCCCCGGTGCTGCCATCCGGCGCCCACAGTAGGTGGCGCCGGGCGACCGCGGTCAGCGTGCCGAACCTGCGAGAGACGCGACAGCCTGAACGAATCGATCTCGTGCCGCGTGCGATCGCTCGTCACGAGGTCGGCGCAGATTTCTCCGATCACGCTGCAGCACTTGAACCCGTGCCCCGAGCAGGGCGACACCAGGAGCACTTCCGGGAGTTCAGGCGAGCGGTCGACCAGCCGATGCTGTAGTGCTGGGCCAGCTCCCCCATCCACGGGCCGGGGGCGAGCACCGCCTGCCCTTGTGGTGTTGGGCTACCACACCGAATGCCGGGCCTGCGAGCTCCGTCTCCGGAACGGCCGGGGGCCCACGCGTACGCCAGCTGCGGCGGTGGCCCGCACGCGGCTCCCGTACGGGACGGCCGGTGTCGGACTCCGCCGCCGACTCGGTTGCGCGCCTCAGTCGCGCCGTCGACGGCGACGATCTGACGCCACGGGCCGGTGCGACGACGCGTCGGCCCGAGCCGGCGCCTCCTCCACGGCGGTCACCCGTGGCACCCCGCCCAACACGGCCGTCCCCTCGGCGGAGGCCCGCGCCACGAGCGGCTGCAGCTGGCGCAGCCGTGCAGCGCCGGCGCGCACCGAGGGAAAACCGATGGTGACGGCGGCGGCGGCCCCCCCCGTGTGATCCCAGACCGGCGCGCCCATACCGTAAACATCGGCATACCATTCCCCGCGGGCGATGGCGACCCCCGACCGCCGGACCTCGTCGAGCTGGTCCATGAGCGTCGGCAGGTCGGTGATGGTGGCGGCCGTGTAGCGCGTCAGCGTCTCCCCCAGCAGCGCGCGCCGCTCCCCACCGGTGAGCCACGCCGTGAGCACCTTGCCACCGGCGGAGGCGTGCAAGGGCGGATGGCCCCCGAGCACGCCTGGGACCACCAGTGGCTGCGGCGCGTAGACGATGTCGACCGTGGTCGCGATGGCACCGGACCGAACGACCAGCGTGGCGCACTCTCCCGAATCGCGGGCAAGACGGATCAGGACCGGATGCAACGCCCGTTGCAGCGGAGAGGATTGCTGGGCGAGTGCGCCAAGCGCTGCCAGGCGGATCCCCAGCCGATACCGACCAGAGCGCTCGTCGTAGTCGAGGAACCCGGCCTGCTCGAAGGTGCGGAGCAGCCGGTAGACCGAACTGCGGGGCCGCCCCAGTCGCTCGGCGATGTCGAGCGCAGCGAGCTCGGGGGTGCGCTCGCTGAACAGCGCAAGGACCGTGTTGAGGGTGGCGAGCATGGTGGAGGATGGGGAGGGCGGCGCACTGGCGCGGTGCGGAGGCAAGCTAGAGGTCCGGGAAGCAGCGGGGAATAGCGGGGGAACGGTGGGGGCGAGCGTACGCGGCACGGCTGCGCGTCACGCCCAGCATGCGCGGATGCGCCCGCGCGCGAGTGTGCAGGAGTGCGCTCGACGCGGCGTCGGGGGTGTGCAGGATCGGCTGCAGCGAGGCGCGAAAGGCGCGCACGGCAGCCTCGGTGCGAGTGCGTGTCTCTGGGCCCCCTCGTGTCTCGCAGCACCTCCATGACCAGATCGCGGCTGGTGACCAGCCACTGCCCGATGGCTGGCGCCCAGGTTACCGGCTCAGTGGCCCGCAGGCGGTGGAAGATGGGGTAGGGATCGTCGGCCAGCTGGTCGAGCGTGACCGTGGCCCCAATGGGGAACGCGGGGTACGCGGTCATGGGAAGCGGGGGTGGAAGGAGGCCGCGCGGGGCCGCCGAGTGGAGGGTGGCGACACTTGCTTGCCGAAGTGAGTCCCCATCGGTACGATATGGTGCATGATATGAGACTGGATCTCAATATATGAGATTCTTTGGTCGCGCGCCCCCACCGATTCCCCCCATGCCCCGTCCCAGCCCACACCCCCACGTCACCGCCCTGCTCTGGGGCGGCGGGTTGGCCGTCCTCGCGGCCACCGCGGCCCCCGCCCTCGCCGCCTCGCCGGCCGCCCCGGGGGCTTCCCCAACGGTCGTCCCGCGCCTGCAGGCCGACTCCATCAGCGGTACCGTGACCGATACCCGCGGCCGTCCCGTGCAAGGCGCGCGGGTCCTCGTCGTGGGCACCAGCACCACGGCACTTACCGACCCCCGCGGGCGCTTCCGCCTGACCGGCGTCGGCGGCACCGATCGGACCGTGCGGGTCACCGCCATCGGCTACCAGGCACAGTCCCGAACGATCGGCGCGGGGAGCGCCACGCTCGCGTTCACGCTCAGCGAGCTGTCGGTGAATCTCGATGAGGTGGTGGTCACCGGCACGGCGGGCACCGTCGAGCGCCGCGCGGTGGGCAATGCGATCACCAAGATCGATGCCCGCGGCACCCTGGAGCGGGCGCCGGTAACCGACGTGTCGCAGCTGATGAACGGTCGCGCCTCGAACGTGGTCCTCACCGCCAACTCCGGCATGGCTGGTGCGGGGACCAAGGTCAACATCCGCGGCCGCAACAGCCTCGCCCTCACCGGCGCACCGCTCGTCTATGTGGACGGTATTCGCATGGACGCCGCGCAGGCCTCCGGCCCGGCGATCCAGGGGGCCAACGTCGTCTCCCGCCTCAACGACATCAATCCGGCCGACATCGAGTCCATCGAGATCATCAAGGGTCCCGCCGCCGCCACGCTCTACGGTACCGAGGCCTCCAACGGCGTGATCCAGATCATCACCAAGTCCGGGCGCGCCGGCGAGAAAGCCCGGCTCACCTTCACGGCAGATCAGGGAACCAACGAGTTCGCAGACCCGGCCGGACGCATCCCCACCAATTATGCGCGCTCGCCGCAGGGGCAGATCCTCTCCTTCAATGCCGTGGAGAACGAACGGACGTTGGGCAACGGCATCTGGCGCACCGGCCAGTTCCAGCGGTATGCGCTCGGCATCGATGGTGGCTCGGGGCCGGTCAGCTATCGCGTGGGCGGGGTGCTGCAGGATGACGAAGGCATCGACCTCAACAACCGGCAGCAGCAGTCGTCGCTCCGCGCCAACCTGCAGTTCCTGCCGCGCCCCTCGCTGACGGCCCGTCTCGACCTGGGCGTGGTGACCGGCAAGACCAGCTTCGCCCCGCAGGAAGGGGGCGGCGCGCCGCTCTTCAGCGCGCTCAACGCCAACCCGCTGACCGCGAGCTCCCCCAGCCGCGGCTTCTTTGCCGCGCCCCCTGAGGTGCTCTACGGCGTCAACGACGTCTTCCAGCTGCTGCAGCGCACCACCGTTTCCGCGCAGCTGCAGCACCAGTTGGGCAGCCGCCTCACCCAGCGGCTCAACATCGGCACGGACATGGTGCAGGAGAACAACCAGAACATTGTGCGCCGCATGACCCCGCAGCAGGCCCGCTTCTTCAGCCCGGCGGTTGCGGCGGGGCGCAAGGATGTGCAGCTGCGCGACGCACGCACCAACACGCTGGACTACAGCGCCACCTACACCGCCACGCTCCGGGAGGGGCTGACCAGCCAGACCAGCGTGGGCGCCCAGTACTTTGGCCGCCTCACGCGCCTTACCACCGTCAGCGGCCAGCAGTTCCCCGCGCCGGGACTCAGCACCATCCTGGGTACGTCGGTGCGCACCGGGGGCGACGACTTCATCGAGAACACCACCATCGGGACCTATGCCCAGCAGCAGCTGGGATGGCGCAACCGGCTCTTCGTGACCGGCGCCGTCCGCGTGGACAACAACAGCGCCTTCGGCACCGACTTTCAGGCGGCCACCTACCCGAAGATCAGCGGCAGCTGGGTGGCCAGCGAGGAAGGGTGGTGGAAGAAGGGCGTGGTGAACACCTTCAAGCTGCGCACCGCGTACGGCGCAGCAGGGCAGCAGCCGGATGCGTTCGCAGCGCTGCGCACGCTGGGGCCCGTGACTGGCCCCGGCGATCAACCGGCCCTCACCACCCAGGCGGTGGGCAACCCCGACCTCAAGCCGGAACTCGGCACCGAGCTGGAGCTGGGCTTTGATGCAGGGCTCTTCCAGGACCGCGTGGCGCTGGAGTTCACCTGGTTCCGCCAGGACCGGCGCGACGCCATCGTGCTGGCACCGGTATCCCCCTCGAGCGGGTTCATTGGCACCCGCTTCACCAACCTGGGCGCCATCCGCAACGACGGCTTCGAGCTCCGCACCACGGTGGCCGTACTCACGGGCGAACGGCTCGGCTGGGATCTCACGGCCACGCTCAACTCGAACGAAAACGAGATCACCGATCTGGGCGGACAGCCACCGATCTTCGTTGGCACCTTCCCGCGCGCCCAGCAGCACCGCGTGGGGTTCCCGGTGGCGGCCTTCTTCGGCCAGCGGCTGACCAGCGCCACGCTGGACGGCAACGGACAGGCCACCAACCTGCAGTGCGAAACCCCCACCGGGCCTGCCCCCTGCGCCACCGCGCCGCTCACCTATTTGGGGCGCTCCACCCCCAAGTACGAAGGCGCCGTCACGTCCACCGTGCGCCTTGGCCAACGGCTCCGGCTCTATACCATGGTCGACTTCCGGGAAGGAATGCGCCGCTTCGACACGAACCTCTGGGCGCGCTGCACCGTGTTCCGGCTGTGCCGCCAGAACTACTTCCCGCAGGAGTTCGATCCACGTGACGTGGCGTACGCGCAGCGCGGCAGTGCGCTCGTGCTCACCAGCGGATTCATCAACGACGCCTCCTTCGCCAAGCTGCGCGAGGTCTCGGTGTCCTACGACCTCCCCGACGCCCTCGCCCGGCAGGTGCGCGCCTCGCGCGCTTCGCTGCTGCTGGCCGGCCGCAATCTCTACACGTGGACCCGCTGGTCGGGGCTCGACCCGGAGACGGAACAGCCGGGCGGCTTCGGCGAGCTCACCGCCAGCGAGCAGGCCAACCTGCCCCTCCCGCGGCAGCTGCGGTTCTCCCTCAACCTGACCTTCTGAGGCGCCCGGTGCCTATCTCCATGACCCCTCGTTCCCGCGCCGCGCGAGCGACCGTGCGCGCCAGCGCCCTCGCCTTCTTCGCCGCAACTACGGCGTGCGGCTCCCTCCTGGACGTGGACGTGCCCAGCCGCGTCCCCGCCGATGACGCCATCGTCCCGGCGAACGCCGCTATCCTCATGAACTCCGTGGTCGGCGAGTTCGAATGCGCCTTCGGCGGCGCCGTCGTGAGTGGCGGTACGCTGGGCGACGAACTCGCCAACTCCTCCACCGGCAACACCACCTGGCAGGTGGATCGCCGCGACATCGCCACCAGCTCCACCATCAGCAACGGTGGCTGTGGCGGGCTCGGCCCCTTCGGTGCCCTCAACGTCACGCTCTGGCTCTCCGGTGAGTTGCAGAAGGGGCTCGAGTCATGGACCGATACCCAGGTCACCAATCGCCGCCAGCTGCTGGCCACCAACGCGGCGTACGCCGGCTATGCGCTCCTCCTGCTGGGAGAGCAGATGTGCACCGCCACCATCGCCACGGGCCCGGAACTGCCCAAGGCGCAGGTGTGGACGCGGGCCGAGGAGCGTTTCACGGCGGCGATCGCCGACGCGCAGGCCAGCAACACCGCGGACATGCTCGCCATGGCCTACCTCGGCCGCGCCCGCGCCCGCCTCAACCTGACGCGCCTTGCGGAGGCGGCGGCTGACGCGCGGCAGGTGCCCGCGAACTTCGTGCGGAACGCCACGTACTCCAGCGCGGACCCCCGCCGCTTCAACCCGGTGTTCAACAACAACAACCAAGGGGCGGGGCTCACGGTGGGACCGGTGTACCGGACCTTGACCTTCGCCGGCGTGCGCGACCCCCGGGTGCCGGTGACCAACGCCAACCGTACGGGGGCAAACAATTCGGACTCCCTGTTCGTGCAGACCAAGTACGCGAGCTTCGCCGCCCCCATTCCCATCGCCAAGTGGGCGGAGGCGCAGCTGATCATCGCCGAAGCGGAGTTGGCGGCAGGCAACGTGGCGGCGGCCGTGGCGATCATCAACACGCTGCACGCTCGCACCACCCCCGCCCTGCCGCCGTTCGCCTCCACGTCGGCGGCCGAGGTGCGGGCCCAGCTCATCTACGAGCGCAGGGCGGAGCTGTTCCTCGAGTCGCAGCATCTTGGCGACTATCAGCGCCTGTCCCTTCCGTTTGTGCCGGCCACGGGCGCACCGTTCCCCTTCGGTGGCGGCTTCTACGGCACCAATCGCTGCTTCCCGCTCCCGGATCTGGAGCGCACGACCAACCCCAACCTGAACGGCCGGTAATGACCTGTCACTCACGTCCCCGGGCGCTCGCCACCGCCATCCTCCTGCTCGCGTTTACCCTGCCGCCGGCGCTGCTGCCGACCCGGGCCAATGCGCAGGGACGGGGTCGGGAGCGTGCGTCCGGTGGCGTGGCGATGGGGGACAGTGCCCGCGTCACCGCCATCGCCGACGCCCTGTGGGCGCGCATCGTGGCCACGGAGGCGGGCGTGCGCCTGCGTACCGGGGTGCCGGTGCGGCAGCTGCCGATTCCCTCGCAAGAGGAAGCGGAGCAGGATGCCGCATTCGGGCGGCGCATCCTGGCGCGGCTGGACAGCATCGGGGCGCTCCCCGTGGGGAGCGAGGCCTGGAGCCTGGCGGCGGTCACGCGGGCGCGCGCCATGGAGATGGCCGACGAGGCGGACGCCTTCTGGTTCCGCAACCCCGTCTCCCCCTATGGCAACGGGTTCGTTGGCGTGCACGCGATCCTGGGCGCCCAGCGCTTTTCGACCCCGGACGACCTGACGCGCTACCTCGACCTGGCCGGGCAGTATGCCGGGGTCGTGGACGCGGTGCACGGGTACCTGCGGGGGCAGGCGCGGCACGGGTACCGCATGCCGAAGCCCGAGGTGTCGGCGGCCGTCACGCTGCTGCGGCAGTTCCGCACCGAGCCCGCGCGCAGCCCGCTGGCCGTAGCCGAGCCTCGGCTGCGTGGACTTCGCGCGCAGGACAGCGCGGCCGTGGCGCGTTTTCAGGAGCAGCTGCAAGCCGAGGTGGTCGAGCGGGTGAACCCGGCGTTCGACCGGCTCCTATCGTGGCTGGAGGGGCCGTACCTGGCGCAGGCCCCCGTCACTGTGGGGCTCGCGCAGTACCCCGGGGGAGAGGCCCACTATCGTCGGCTGGTGCGCGCCTCGCTCACCTTCGACCGGACCCCCGAGCAGATCCACGAGCTGGGGCTCCGTGAGATCGCGCGCATCACCGCCGAACTGGACTCCATCCGTCAGACGCTCGGGAATGCGGGAGGGGAGGCGGCGGAGCATACGCGCACCCGGGAGGCGTTTCATCGGTACCTGCGCACGGCCCCACGCTTCGTGCCCGCCTCCCCCGACGTGATGCGCGACAAGATGCTGGGGCATCTGGCCACTCTGCGCCCCCGGTTGGGGGAGCAGTTCGCCGACTTGGCCCGCGCCCCGTACGACGTGCGCCGGCTGGACCCGGCGCTGGAGGCGGGGATGACCTACGGCTACTACCGCCAGCCATCGGCCGCCGACTCGACCGGGGTGTACTTCTTCAACGGCGGGCAGCTCGCGCAGAAAACCACCGTGTGGTTCGAGGGGTTGGCGTACCACGAGATCCACCCGGGGCATCACTTTCACCTCGCGCTGGTGCAGGAGGTGCTGGCGAACAAGCACCCACTGCGCCGCAACTACGCCAGCACCGCCTACACCGAGGGGTGGGGGGAATACGCGGCCGCGCTGGCCGAGCTGATGGGGGGCTATCGGGATCCGTACGACCGCTATGGGCGCCGCATCATGGAACTCTACAGCGCCGCGCGCCTGGTGCTCGATACCGGGCTCAATCTGCTCGGATGGAGCCACGAGCGCGGGCTGGCCTACCTGCGCGCCAACTCGGTGATCTCCGACGCCGAAGTGGCGTCGGAGGTGTTGCGCTACTGCTGCGACATTCCCGGCCAGGCGCTGGGCTACCGCATGGGCATGCTGACGTTCCAGCGCCTGCGGACGCGCGCCGAGCAGGCGTTGGGGCCTCGCTTCGACCCGCGCGCCTTCCACCGGGTAATCCTGGCCGACGGTCCGCTGCCCTTCTTCGCGCTTGAACAGCGTGTAGACGCGTGGCTGGCGCAGCAGCAGGGCGCGCGCTGATTCCCCGGGGGCCCAGCCAGCCCTCACCCTCACCACCGGTCGTGTCCGTGCCACCGTCTCCTCATCGTCCTGCAGCCCCCCGCGCGCGTACCGCCGCGGTGTTCGTTGGCGCCCTCGTGGCTGCATCATCGCTGGCCACGCCAGTGGTGGCGCAGACGGCCCCGATCAGCCCGGCGCGTCGCGCGGTCTACGACGCCTACCTCGATTTCGATCAGTTCGTTCAGGGCGGGCGGGTGGTGCCGGGGTGGATCCCGGGGGGCACGAGTCTCTGGTACGCCGACGGCGGCCCCAACGACCGGGTGCTGCAGCGCGTGGAGCTGGCCACCGGACGCACGACGCCGCTGCTGGATGCCGAGCGGCTGCGCCGCGCCCTCGTCGAACGGCTGGGCCACGAGCCCGCCGGCCGTGGGGTGCCGTTTGCCCAGGTGGCGTTCACCGCGCCGCAGCAGCTGCGCTTCGAGCTGGAGGGGGACAACTGGCAGCTGGAGCTCGCCACCTATGCGCTGACGCGGCTACCGCGCCCCACCGCGAACGAGGGCGATCGACTGGCCACCAGCGAACTGACCCGCCAGCGGCCGCAGCCCTTCTGGCAGGAGTCCTTCACCGGCGGCGGCGAAACGCGCAATCTCGAGCGCCGCTCGCCCGACGGCCGCTGGTACCTCGGCGTGCAGGGGCATGACATCGCCCTGCGCTCGGCGACCGACGGGCGCACCCTCATGCGTACCACCGACGGCACCGCCGATTCCCTGTGGACCGTGGAGACGCGCCGCTGGGAACCGTGGTCCCCCAGCGGCACGCGCTTTGTGGCGCAACGCAACGATGTGCGCGGCATGCAGAAGATGCTCGGCGCGCAATGGCTCAAGATGTTCGTGGAGCCGCTGGAGACGCGGTGGACGCGGGCGGGCGGCGTGCTGCAGGTGCCCTCGCTGTATGTTCTGGATGTGGTGTGGGGGCGTCCGGTGGCGTTGCAGCTCGGGGACACCCGCGACAGCTACCTCGAGGTCATGGGGTGGCTGCCCGACGAATCGCGCGTGCTGGTGGCCAAGTACGACCGCCTGCTGCACGCGGTCGAGGTATGGGCCGCGGACCCATCCACGGGCGAGGCCCGCGTCATCATGAGCGAGCGCTCCCCCACCTTCCTCACCAATCACCACGAGGTGGTGTGGGGCGACGATTTTCCGTGGACGATCCTTCCCGACGGCACCGGGTTTCTCTGGCGCTCGGAGCGCGACGGATGGGACCACCTGTACCGCTACGACCTGAATGGCCGCGTGGTGGCGCGCCTCACGCAGGGCAGCTTTCCTGTGACCGCGGTGGTGCGCGTGGACCAGCCGCGCGGGTGGGTGTACTTCCTGGCGCAGGGTGATCCGGCGCGTCCGTACGATCGGCATCTGTATCGGGTGCCGCTCGCGGGCGGCGGCGCGGCCCAGCGCCTCACCGAGGGGTCGGGGATGCACGAGGTGACGATGTGCCCGCTGGCCGACTGCTTCGTGGACACGTGGTCGTCCCCCGCGGGTGCGCCGCGCACGGCGCTGCGGCGGGCCGACGGCACACTGGTCACGACGCTGGGGGAGGCCAGCCTCGATCGCCTGCGTCGCGTGGGGTGGACCCCGCCGCGCGAATACGTCGTGAAGGCCGCCGACGGGAGTACCGACCTGTGGGTCACCATGTACCTCCCCTTCGACTTCGACAGCACGCGCACGTATCCCGTGGTGGAGTTCCTCTACGCGGGGCCGCAGATCGCGGTGCGCCCCACCACCTTCACCGAACCCGGACCGGCGCAGTACAACCGCGCACTTGCCAATCTGGGGTTCGTAGTGGTCACGCTCGACGCGCGCGGGACCCCCGGACGATCGAAGGCGTTCCACGATGTCGTGTTCCGGAAGTGGGGTACGTTCGAGATCGCCGACCATGCGGGCGCCATTCGCCAGTTGGGGGCCCGGCTCCCCTTCATGGATCTCACCCGCGTGGGCATCTGGGGACGCTCGTGGGGCGGGCACTACGCGCTGCGCGCGCTGGCGCAGGCCCCCGACCTCTACGTGGCGGCCTCGGTGGAGGTCCCCGGCTTCGATCCCGTGGGGAACCAGCTGTACGAGACCTATCTCGGGCTGCCGCAGCAGAACGCAGCGCTGTACGACCAGGCCAACGCCATCCTGCTGGCCCCGAAGGTGCGCGGGCACCTGCGACTCATGAGCGCCCTCAGCGATGTGGCCACCTTCCCCGAGGCGATGCGCATGTCCGAGGAACTGGTGCGTCTGGGCTTCCAGCACGAGCTGTCGATCTTCGCCAATTCGGGCCATGGTCAGGTCGGCCAGACGGCCCGCTACAACGACGAGCAGCGCACGCAGTTCTTCGTGCGCCACCTGCGCCCGTGACCCTTCAATGACTCGCTCATGACTGTCGTCCGCCGCGTGCGTCGCACGCTTCCGCTCGTCGCCCTCGTGGCGACCATCACGCCCTCCTCGTCACCCGGGCAGGTGCCCGACGCCACCCATCTGGTGGCGCAGCGCACCGTCACCATCGAACGCACGGTGATGGCGGTGTGGCCGCACATCGTGGAGCCGTCGGCGTGGAAGCAAGGGAACCGTCTCACGCACGCGGGGGGACCGTGGGGCGCTGCCGGCGAAGTATTCGCCGCACGCCCGGCGGCCGGGGGCGCGCCGGACTACTACCTGGTAAACGCGGAACTCGTGCCCTACCGCCGTCGCACCATGAAGCTGGTGGGTACGGATGGCACGCTCATGGGGTTCGCGACCTATTCGCTCGAGGAGCACGATGGGCGCACCACGGTGCGCTACGATGTCTTCGCGGAAACGCGACTACCGGCCGGGCTGACGCCCGGGGCGGCGGACACCGCGCGGGCGCGCGCCGCGGCGGGACAGCGCTCCTCGGCGCAGCGTTTCGACGCGGAGCTGGCGGCCCTCAAGCGGCTGGTGGAGGCGGGGCCCCCGGAGCGCACGGGATACGCCACGACCCCCGACGGCGTGCGGCTCTGGTACCGCGAAGTGGGGCGTGGCCCCGACGTCGTGCTGGTGAACGCGGCCAACTACTTCGCCGCCAGTCTGGACGCCCTGGCCTCCGACACGCGGCGTGTGGTGACCTACGACATCCGCGGACGCGGACGTACCGACTCGGTGCCACCGGACAAGATGGGAATTCTCGAATTCGATGCCATCGACCCGGAGGTGATTCGCCAGGCCGTAGGCGCGGACAAGGTGACCATGGTGGGGTGGTCGGGCGGCGCGCTGGCGGCCTATCGCTACGCCGAGCAGTTCCCGGCGCGCGTCTCGCGGCTGGTGCTCCTGACCCCGGTGGGGCCGCGCTTTTCACCCTGGTGGGAAGACATGCGCAAGAACTCGGCGCCCCGCATGGATCCGGCACTGCAGAAGCGGATGGCCGCCCGCGTCGCCGCCGGCGAGTTTGCCGGCGACGAGGTGGGTCGGTGTCGGAACGGGGCGTGGATGGGGCTGCGCACCAACTGGCCCGACTCCACCCAGTGGTATCGTGCGCCGGACGTGTGCGACTCCCCCAACGAGGTCGGGTCGCGCTACAACGATTTCGTGCCTCGGCTCATTGCCAAGCTGGGGCTGTTTGACTTCCGCGAAGGACTGTCCCGCTTTCGGCTGCCCCTGCTGGTCGTGCATGGTGACCGCGACAATCCGCCACTGGGCGGGAGCGAGGAGTGGGTAGCCGGCATGGCGCAGGGGCGCCTGCTGGTGATGCCCGGCATGGGGCACTGGCCGCAGTATGAACGCCCGGCCGAGTTGCTCGCGGCGCTGCGCGCCTTCCTCGACGGCGGTTGGCCCACGGGCGCCGCGGCAGTGCCCAGGGCGCCAGCGGCGAAGGCCCCATGATCGCCCCACGCAACGCCTTGTCACGGATCGCCGCGGCCGGTCTGACCATCGCGGGCCTGTGGAGCGCGCCATTCACCGCCCTGCCGGCGCAGAGGGCAGCCACCGACGACGCGGCGCTACGCCGCGCGCGGGCGCTCCTGCGCGAGGTGGGGCTGGTGGACACCCACAACGACCTGCCGTGGGTGCTGCGCCTCGACCCCACGCATCCCATGGACCTCACCGCGCGCGATCTGCGCGCGCGCGGCGCCGGCGACACGGACTTGCCGAAGCTGCGGGACGGCGGGGTGGGGACGCAGTTCTGGTCGGTCTACGTGCCAAGTGACCTCTCGCCGCTGAACGCCATGCGCGCCCAGCTGGAACAGATCGACCTGACCCGGCGCCTCATCGCGCGCTATCCGCGCGATCTGGGGTTCGCCGCGAGTTCGGCCGACATCCGGCGCGTGCGCGCGAGTGGACGGATTGCCTCGCTCCTGGGAATCGAGGGCGGGCACGTCATTGCCAACTCCCTGGGAGCGCTGCGGGCGTATTACGACCTCGGCGTGCGCTACATGACGCTCACCCACTTCCACTCCACCGACTGGGCCGACGCGGCAACGGAGCTGCCGCGCCACGGAGGCCTCACCCCCTTCGGCCGCGAGGTGGTACGCGAGATGAACCGCCTCGGCATGATGGTGGATATCTCGCATGTGTCGCCAGCGGCGATGAGCGCCGTGCTGGATGGGTCGGAGGCCCCGGTGATTTTTTCGCACTCGTCGGCGCGCGCCCTCACCGACCATGTGCGCAACGTGCCCGATTCGATTCTGCAGCGCATGGCGCGCAACGGTGGCGTGGTGCAAGTGAACTTCGTCACGGTGTTCGTGTCCGAGCCGCTGCGGCGCTGGTCGGAGGCGCTCATTCCGCGGTTGCAGCGGGCCACGAGCGACAGCGCGGCCGAGCGACTGCTTCGCGAGTGGACCGCCACGCACGGCCCGATGCCGCGCGCCACGCTCAAGGACGTGGCGGACCACATAGAGCACATCCGCCGCGTGGCGGGCGTCGACCATGTGGGGATTGGGGCGGACTTTTATGGCGCGACCGGCCCGATGAATGTGGTGGAGGGGATCGAGGACGTCTCGCGCTATCCGGCGCTCTTTGCCGAGTTGATTCGCCGTGGCTGGAGCGACGCGGAGCTCCGCAAGCTTGCCGGCGGAAACGTCCTGCGGGTGTTCACCGAGGTGGAGCGGGTGGCAGCGCGGCTACAGCGCACCCGTGAGCCCTCTACCGCCACCATCGAGGCGCTGGACGGGGCGAAACGTCCCGCCACACCGCCGGGAGGCCACTGATGCTGAACGGGCTCTATACGCTGCTGTCGCAGCCGTTTGGTGGGGCGCTGTTGGGCGGCGTCCTGCTGGTGCTGGGCGGGCTGGTGGCGCTGGCCGCGCGTCGCCGCGGGCGGGTGCTGCGCCTGGTGGCGCTGGCTCCCGCGCTGATCGGGGTGGTGCTCACCGCCATGGGCACCAAGGGGGGACTCGACCAGCAGCGCGCCATGGCAGCGGCGCCGGCGCCGGGGACGCTGGTGGATGTCGGCGGGTACCGGCTGCACCTGCTCGCCGAAGGGAACGCGCGCGGTGGCGCGACGGTGGTGTGGATCCCCGGCGCGCACGAGCAGGGGAACGCACTGTACCACCTGCATCGGGCCATGCGCGGCGAGACCCGGTCCATTCTGTTCGATCGCGCGGGCACCGGGTGGAGCGACCCCGGCCCCTTTCCGCGGCGCACGCGGGTGGAGGCGGAAGAGCTGGAGACGCTGCTTCGTCGTGCGGGCGAGCCGGGGCCCTTCGTGCTCGTCGGGCATTCATACGGGGGCCTGTTGGCGGCCAACTACGCGCGGCGCTATCCCGCGCGCACGGCAGCGGTCGTGCTGCTGGACGCCACACCCCCCGATGCCTTCGTGTACGCCCCCGTATTCGGGGCGGCGGCAGCGCAGGGGCTGGTGCAGTTGGGGCGCGAATTGGGGCTGCGCAGTGCGTTCGGCCTCTGGGCGCCGCCGCCGCGCCCCGGCCCCAATGCCCCGCCCTTCGTGCGCGCCCGCGATACGCTGCTAGCCGAGGTGCGAGAGGCCATGTCGGCAGGAGCGGCCCGTGCCGCCAACAGCTTCGCGACTGCGTCGATCTTCGAGGAATTCACCGCCCCGGTCGTGGGGCGTGAAGCCCCCGATCTGGTGGTCTACGACGGGGAGCTGGACAGCCTGCCGGTGTTCGTGGTGATCCCGCGCGGGGGCCCGGAGGCGGAGATCCGGCCGCTGCGGCTGCCGCCGGCGCTCGAGCGGCGCGCGTTGAATTTCTTCCTGCGGTCCCGCGTGCGCTATCTTGCGGTCTCGAACCGGGCGGAACTCATCCATCCGCCCGACGGCGCGTCGCATAACTTCCCGTACGAGTATCCGGACACCGTGCTCGGCGCCGTGCGCCGTGCCCTCGCTGTAGCCGTGCCGCCCGACTCCGCCCGCTAGCCCCACCGTGGAACACGCCTTCCGTAATCCGCCCTTGCTGTGGCGCCACCCCGAGCCCCGTGGCCACTACGACATCATCGTGGTGGGGGGCGGGCTGCACGGGCTCTCCACCGCCTACCATCTCGCGAGCGAGCACGGCCTCACCAACGTGGCCGTGGTGGAGCGCGGCTGGCTGGGCAACGGTAACGCGGTGCGCAATACCACGATCATCCGCTCCAACTACCTGCGCGAGGAGAGCATGCCGCTCTACGACTTTTGCGTGCGCCGGTGGGAGCGATGGCCGGAAGAGCTGGGCCCGGAGATCCTCTTCGACCAGCGCTCGCTGCTGACCCTCGCGCACTCGCAGGCGGAAGCGGCCGCGGCGCAGCGCGTGGTGTACGCGAATCGCATGGCGGGTATCGACGCCGATTGGGTGTCCCGAGAGGACCTGCCCCGTCTCTGCCCCATCCTCGACATCTCCGACGCGCCGCGCTATCCGGTCTACGGCGCGGCGCTGCAGCCGCGCGGCGGGATTGCGCGTCACGATGCGGTGGTCTTCCACCTCGCGCGCGCCTGCGATGCGGCGGGGGTGCACCTCCTGCAGGGGTGCGAGGTCACCGGGTTCC
>Ga0164292_10001013_pt1 | contig 22351 bp, 12 predicted proteins | sample GEODES117metaG_FD_111486 | JGI IMG/M metagenome (GOLD analysis project Ga0164292, IMG submission 111486) | Eutrophic lake water microbial communities from Lake Mendota, Wisconsin, USA - GEODES117 metaG | ecosystem: Environmental > Aquatic > Freshwater > Lake | place: USA: Lake Mendota...
ACTGGCCGAAAACCTGGCCCTTGCGCTTGCCGGGGGCTGGAAAGCGTAGCGTTTGGTTACCATCGAAAAACACGTCCCGTACAGCTTGGTAAGATCCGAGCCAAAGCGATTTCCCGGGTTATGCAACCGATTTAGGTTCCGTGTGCTCGTACCGTTTCGGACCCTCTGCCCGTCCTTGGCGCGAAGAAAATCGACGGGTCTACAGCGTGCGCTGCACGGCCGCCTGGACGGTCCCGCCGGAACATTTGTAGGTAGGGTGGGGGAATTTCAAGAGCAGGGCATAGTCGTGGGTGGCCATCAAAACGGCCGTTCCGGAACGACCAATCTCCTTCAATAAGTGCATGATTTCCTCGCTGGTTCCCGGGTCCAGGTTGCCGGTGGGTTCGTCTGCCAAGAGCAATACGGGTTCGTTGAGCAAAGCCCGAGCGATAGCCACACGCTGCTGTTCGCCTCCCGACAATTGGTGAGGGAACTTGTGCCCCTTGGTTCCAACGCCTACTTTGTGAAGGACTTCGTCGATTTTTTGCTTGTTTTCCAGGGGGTCCAGGTGGCCAGTGGCCTCCAAAACAAACTGGAGGTTGTCGAACACCGATCGCTCGTATAGCAATTGGAAATCTTGAAACACAATTCCCAGCTTTCGGCGTAAAAATGGGATGTCGGATTCCTTCAAATGGGTCAAATCATAGCCCACCACATGCCCTTCTCCGGAAGAAAGGGGCAGATCTGCATACAACGTTCGCAACAAACTGGACTTGCCGGACCCCGTCTCCCCAATGAGATAAGCGAACTCCCCTGGCTTGAGCTCAATGTTTACATTGCTTAAAACCAGGTTTTTAGCTTGATAAATGGAGGCATTTTTCAGCAGAAGGGGGGAGGGGGAAGACACGGTGGTATGATTTTGGAAGGACTTACAACAAAAGAAAGGAATTTTTAGGTGCTTTGGTATCTTTGAGCAAATGATGGGGAAACAACTTTTCATCGGGACCTTGCTGCTCGCCTTCGGGATGGGGTTGGCAATCCCGGCAGCCGGCCAACAATCCACGTGGGAGCAATCTCCCCAGCGCCACTACGAAGAAGCAAGACGCCTATACGACGAAGGGCTCTACGCTGCGGCGTCAGACGGGTTTGAACGCACCCTCCAATTGATGGGGGACGAGCGCAACGACTTAACGGAGCAGTCTTCTTATTTCCGGGCCATGTCCGCTGTCAAGCTCATGAACCGCAATGCAGAGGATTTGGTTTCGGTATTTTTGGCGGATTATCCTACAAGTGCCCGTCGCAAAGAGGCGATATTGGAAACTACCGAGTATTTTTTCAATCGGAAAAAGTACAAGGAAGCCCGGGTTTGGTTGCAACGGTTGGACGGAATGGCTCTGAACCAAGAGGAACGAGGCGATTACAAGTTTAAATTGGGGTACAGCAGCATGATGACCCAAGATTCCAAATCGGCTCAGCTCCACTTCAAAGAAATCAAAGACGGAAAGTCTTCGATGGCCCCGTCGGCCAAGTACTATTACGGTCATTTGGCGTATTTAGATAGCAACTACGTCACGGCCATTCAGAATCTATCGGCATTGCGCCAAGATCCCCAATTCGGGCCGGTGGTGCCCTATTATCTTGCGCAGATGTACTACCAAACGGGTGACGACACAGCGCTTTTCCGATTGGGCAAAGATTTATTGGGAAATGCCACAGCCAAACGCGCACCGGAAATTGCCAAGTTGGTCGGGCAGAGCCTCTACCGCCAAAAACGGTATGCCGAAGCGATTCCTTACCTGGTGTTACACCGAGACCAAGGCGGAAAGATGCGGCCCGAAGACCATTACCAACTGGGCGTTGTGTACCACGCAACTGGGAAAATGCGGGAGGCCATGGACGCCTTGAACAAAATGGCAGCCGGGAAGTCAGCGGTATCCCAGGCGGGGTATTATTTATTGGGCGACGCGTACCTGAAAGAGGGGATGAACCAAGAAGCGCTGAGTGCGTTCAAAGCGGCCAGCGATATGGAGTACGATCTCCGCTTGCAAGAAGAGGCCTTTTACCATTATGCCGTGTTGACCTATTCAACCGTGAGTCCTTTTTCCAAACCCATCGAAGCATTTCAGCAATTTTTAGCAAAATACCCCCAGTCGGAGTACAAGCGGGAGGCGAATGCGTACTTGGCGAATTTGTACACCACTTCGCGGGATTATGCCCGCGCTTTGGAAGCTATTCAAGCCACCGGCATGGCGAGCATGGCCATGCGCGAAGCCTACCAAAAAGTTGCCTATTTTTTGGGCGTCGAAGCGTACAACGTTGCCCAATGGACCCAAGCAGGGGACTATTTTCGCATGAGCCTGGATTATCCTTTGGAGTCCCGCTACGTGGCTCTTGCCCATTTTTGGCTGGGTGAATTGGCTTTCCGGGCAGACGACCCTCAAGAGTCGTTATCGGAATTTGAGCAGTTTTTGAAAGTCCCTGGTAGCTATACCTTGTCGGAATTGCCCATCGCCCTCTACAACAAAGCGTATTGCCTATTTGCACTGGCCAAGTACGAAGCGGCCTCTACGGCTTTTCGGCTCTTTTTGGACTCCAAGGATGCCGACGCCCGCCGCAAATCGGATGCCACCGTGCGCGTTGCAGACGCCTACTTCATGCAAGGTCGCTACAGCCAGGCAGAGGAGTTTTACCGCCAATACGTCGGTCAGAAAAATCCGGATGCCGACTATGCCTCCTTTCAGCGCGCATTGAGCCTGGGTCTTCAGGGCAAGCAGAGCGAGAAATTGACCGTCCTGAATGGCATGGCATCGACTTATCCCAAAAGCAAAATGCTCCAAGATGTTGATTTTGAGCGGGCCTCCACCTTGCTGCGCCTGGACAAGAACGACGAAGCTGCGGCCGCTTTTGTGGCATTTGCCGAAAAATACCCCCAGGCCTCCCAGGCGCGTCGGGCCCAAATCAATGCGGCCTTGGCCTACCGGAACAAAGGCGACTTGAACCAAGCCGCCATTCTGCTGAAAAGTGTGGCCGATAAAAATCCCGGTACGTCGGAAGCACGTGAAGCCCTTTCGCAAGCGCGAAGCGTATACGACGATCTGGGTCGATTGGAAGAGTATTTGGATTGGGTAGGAGGGGTTGCCCAATCGGGCGTTTCGGTCAATTCCTTGGATTCATTGGCTTACACCAGTGCGTATGAAAAATTCGCATCCGGAAAAACGGCCGAGGGTTTAGCCGCGTTTCAGGCCTATATCCGCCGCTATCCTCAAGGGTCATTCGTCTTGCAGGCACAGCATTACCGCGGGGAATCCGCCCGGGCATTGGGCAAGTGGGACGAAGCCTTGACGGCCTACCGCGCAGTCACCGATCTGCCCCGATCGACCTACTCCGAGAATGCCTACCGGTGGTTGGGCACCCGGGCACTGATCGATAAAAATTATGCAGAAAGCCGATTGGCCTTTGAGAAGTTGCTTACCCTCAGCGAAAAGCCCGAAGATTTTCGGCGGGCCAACGAAGGACTCATGCGGTGTGCTACAGGCTTGAAGCAGTACGCCACATCGGTGCAATTTGCGGAAGCGGTTCTGGCGGACGACAAGCATGCTCCCGAAGTTCGCAGCGAGGCATACGTCATCAAAGCGCATGGTTTGTTGGCTCAAGGAGATTCAGCCGCGGCCCGTGCGGCATTTGACCAAGTGGTGCTGCGAACCCGAGGCGGTTTCCAAGCAGAAGGGTTTTATTACCAAGCCCTATTCTTGGCCCGATCCAAAGATTATTCGGGAAGCAACGAGTCGGTATTTGCCCTCATTGACAACCACCCGAGCGAAGTCACCTGGCGCCACAAAGGATTGTTGCTTTTGGCGGAAAATTACTGGGGCCTGAACGACAAGTTCCAGGCGCAGTACACGGTGGATTTCTTGCTGGAAGATTCTCCGTCGGGGGAAATCAAAGCAAAAGCAGAATTGTTCAAAGCATCGGTGTCTTCATCACCGGAAATAACTCGTGATCCACAATCCGCTAAGTAAGATGAAAATACGATTGATTTTGAGTGCGGTTGCGGTATTGGCTGCAACGGCCGCATGGGCTCAGCCTACGGGTGGAACCATGGGCGGTGTGGATATTTTGGTAGTGGACAAGTACAAAGCCAAGGTGCGGGAGGCCGTCAAGATTACCGGCCAGCCCGAGGTGAAAGACACCACCGTTAAGCCGCTTCCCGTGTCCATTCGGGTGCGGCCTCGATTTGTGGTTCCCAAAGTACAGCTGGAGCCGATAGCCCCTTTGTCGATTGGCAAAACAAGGCTGGAGCGGATGCCCAAGAATTACATCCGCATGGGAGTCGGAAATTACGGCTCCCCCGAAGTCGCATTGGCCGTCGGGGCGGGCCGTACCACCAATGCGTCATGGGCATTGAAAGCATCGCACCAAAGCACGGTTACGGGGGTTCCGCAGGAGACTCGGGTATTCCGCGACAACGCCTCGCAAGACAACCGCCTCCAAGCGCGGTGGGTGCAAAATGTGGGCAGTGTACGAATGTCCATGGGACTGGAAGGGCAAAGCCAGATGGTGTCCTTTTATGGGGTGCCTTTGGATTCGGCTCTCAATTTGGCAGATACCGCCAATCGCGCACCGCAGCGGTGGATGCATTCGGGAGGGGGGCAGTGGAACATTGAACCCTTGCGGACCAACCGCCGGTCGGTTTTTTATGGCGTTCAAACCGAGTACCGGTTTTTGTACGACGCGGTGGGAAGTGCCCAAGAGCATCGCGCACGCATTGCTGCGGACTTCCGGAAGCCCGTTGGCAATGTAGAGCTGTTGCTTCCTCTGTCGTCTACTTTTTTGGATTTGAAGCAATCGTTTGGAACAACGCGTATCGTGGTAGCGGAATTTGCGCCTTCGGTGGCAGATACGGTGGGGATTTTGAGTTTTACGGCGGGGTTCAAAGCGGTGCCAACATTCCGCCAGTCCCCAGGAATGGCCGTACCGACAAAATTGTATGTATTCCCCAATATCCAAATGACCGTACCGTTGGTGAAAAATCTGATCAACATCCAAGGCGGTTACGTGGGCTCGGTCTTGAACAACGGATGGGGAGGTTTGTTGGCCGTCAATCCGTGGATTTCGGAGTTGACCAATTACCGAGAATCTTCGGAAACCCGGCTTTACGGAGGACTCACCGGCAGAATTACGGGACGTTTGAGCTACCAAGTGGGTGCGGCGTTTGTGGACCGCAACCACGCGGCCCAATTTTATCGGGATGCGGGAAAATTATCCACCGACTCGGGGAGGATGCATCTCGAATACGTGAATTGGACCAATTTTCAGCAGCGCGCAGAATTGGCCTACCAGCACCCCATCGGATTGGAAGTTCGGTCGTTCTACGAACGCAATGGATTCAAGAGCAGCGGCGGAACCTTGTACCACTTGCCGGCCTACGAGGCAGGACTTAATGCTTTGTTAAACCTCAAAGGAAAGGTTCGCTTGGAGTCGGATTTGCGCTGGGTGGGTCCGCGGAACATTCCGAGTGCAGACACGGAACCGGCCCAACTCCCTTCGTATTTGGATTGGCGCATGGGGGTTTATTACCAGTATAACAAACAGCTTCAAGCGTATGCCAATGGCACCAACTTGTTGAACCGTCCTTATGCCTTGTGGCAGGGGTATACGGTCCAGGGGATACGCGGGGTTCTGGGCTTGTCCTACAAGTTCTAAACAGCTTCCCGCTCGCCTCGGGTGAGCAGGCCGATTTCCCGGTTGAAAAACGGGAATTGTTGAAAACCTGTTGAAAATAGGGGGTCTTTCCCGAAGCGGTCTCGCGCATGCGCGAGACCGCTTCGTTATCTTTGTAGGTATTCCAAAAATAAGACGCATTCCATGAGCGACCCCAAGAATTACGGCGCAGATAGCATTCAAGTACTCGAAGGATTAGAGGCGGTGCGCAAGCGCCCCGCCATGTACATTGGCGACGTAGGTATAAAAGGCCTTCACCACTTGGTTTATGAGGTGGTGGACAACTCCATTGACGAGGCACTTGCCGGCCACGCAAGTCGGATTGACGTTCAGATCCACGAAGACAATTCCATTTCGGTCAAAGACGACGGACGGGGCATTCCCGTAGCCATGCACACCAAGGAGCAAAAGTCGGCCCTGGAAGTGGTCATGACGGTGTTGCATGCCGGGGGTAAGTTTGACAAGGATTCCTACAAGGTTTCCGGCGGTTTGCACGGAGTCGGTGTGAGCTGTGTGAATGCCCTTTCGACCGACCTGAAAGTCGATGTCCACCGCGACGGCAAGCACTACCGCCAAGAATACAAAATCGGTGTACCGCAGTACCCGGTAAAGGAAATTGGCGCATCGGACTACCGCGGCACCATTGTGCATTTTGTGCCTGACGCATCGATTTTCTACGAAACCGTTTACCATTACGATATTTTGGCTGCCCGGTTGCGGGAGCTGTCCTTTTTGAACCGGGGAATCACCATCACCCTGACCGATTTGCGCAACCCCGACGCGCAAGACGAGAATTGGCAACCCCGTGCGGAAACCTTCTTCTCGGAAGGCGGATTGCGGGAGTTTGTGATTTACGTGGACCAAAACCGCGAGCCTTTGATTGAGGACGTGATGTACATGGAAGGCGAAATCGAAGGCATTCCCGTGGAAGTGGCCATGAAGTACAACACTTCGTACTCCGAAAACATCCACTCCTACGTCAACAACATCAACACGCACGAAGGCGGTACCCACTTGGCCGGTTTCCGCCGCGCTTTGACGCGTACCCTGAAAAAGTACGCCGACGAAAGCGGTATCCTGACAAAGGAAAAAATCGAAGTAGCCGGCGACGACTTCCGCGAGGGGTTGACTGCCGTCATTTCGGTAAAGGTTATGGAGCCCCAGTTCGAAGGCCAGACCAAAACCAAATTGGGCAACTCGGAAGTCGGCGGTGCGGTAGACCGCATTGTGGGTGAGATGCTGGCCAACTACCTGGAGGAGCACCCTGCAGAAGCGCGTATTGTGGTTCAAAAGGTCGTCTTGGCGGCGAAAGCCCGGATTGCAGCGCGCAAAGCCCGGGAGATGGTACAGCGCAAAACCGTTCTCGGAAGCAACAGTTTGCCCGGAAAATTGGCGGATTGCCAGGAGACCGACCCCGCGAAGTGCGAAATTTTCTTGGTCGAAGGAGACTCGGCCGGAGGTACGGCCAAACAAGGCCGCGATCGGCATTTTCAGGCCATCATGCCGCTCCGGGGCAAGATCCTGAACGTGGAGAAAGCCATGATTCACCGGATTTTTGAAAACGAAGAAATTCGCAACATTTTCACCGCCCTGGGCGTGAGCATTGGCACCGAAGAGGACGTAAAAGCCCTCAACATTGCCAAATTGCGCTACCACAAAATCGTAATCATGTGCGACGCCGACGTCGACGGTTCCCACATCGCCACCTTGATCATGACGTTCTTCTTCCGCTACATGAAGGAGTTGATTGAACGCGGGTACGTGTACATTGCCTCACCGCCCTTGTACTTGGTGAAAAAAGGCAACAAGCAGCAGTACGCGTGGAACGACCAACAGCGCGACGTTTTGTCCCGCGAATTGGGCGGCGAGAACGAGTCCGGTGTGAATATTCAGCGGTACAAAGGTTTGGGTGAAATGAATGCGGAGCAGCTTTGGGACACCACCATGAACCCCACCTTCCGTACATTGAAGCAGGTGACCATCGAAAATGCCACCGAAGCAGACCGCATCTTCTCCATGTTGATGGGAGACGATGTTCCGCCGCGCCGCGAGTTCATTGAAGCAAATGCAAAATATGCCCGCATTGACGCGTAATCCGGTGGATTTTGCGCACTAATTTTGCACGGCAATTCTGCATAATAAAACCCTTGGTATGAAAATTACGGTCGTCGGTGCCGGCAACGTTGGTGCCACCTGCGCGGAAAATATCGCGCGTTTGGAGCTTGCTCCGGAAGTTGTATTGTTGGACATCAAAGAGGGCTTCGCCGAGGGCAAGGCCATGGACATGATGCAAACCGCAGCCATCCAAGGTTGGAGCACGCGGATCACCGGTACTACAGGCGATTACAGCAAAACGGCAGGTTCCGAAGTAGTGGTGATCACTTCCGGCCTTCCCCGCAAGCCTGGGATGACTCGCGAAGAGTTGATTGGAACCAATGCGGGCATTGTGAAGTCCGTGGTCGAGAATGCGTTGAAGTATTCCCCAAATGCCACCATTGTGGTGATTTCCAACCCCATGGACACCATGACCTACTTGGCAGCCAAGACCAGCGGTTTGCCCAAGAACAAGGTCATCGGGATGGGCGGTATTTTGGACTCCAGCCGTTTCAAATACTACCTGAGCCAAGCCATGGGTGTGCCTGCGGCCGACCTCCAGGGCTCTGTCATTGGCGGCCACGGAGACACCACCATGATTCCTTTGACGCGTTTGGCGAGCTACCAAAGCAGCCCTGTGAGCGCCCATTTGTCCGACGAGCAGTTGGCCAAAGTAAAGGCCGACACCATGGTGGGCGGCGCTACCTTGACCGGATTGCTGGGAACCTCAGCTTGGTATGCCCCCGGTGCCGCCGGTGCTGCGCTGGTAGCGAGCATTGTGCGCGACGAAAAGCGGGTGTTCCCCTGCTGCGTTGCCCTGAACGGAGAATACGGCCAAACCGACATTTGCTTGGGCGTACCCGTTGTTATTGGGAAGTCCGGCTGGGAGAGCATCGTGGACCTTCATTTGACGGCCGACGAGCAAGCCGAATTCAACAAGAGCGCTGCTGCGGTTCGCTCGATGAATGCGGTATTGGACACGCTGTAAGCATTTCGTTTTTCCCAAACCAAGTGTACCGGTGGGCAGCAATCCATCGGTACATTTTTTTTGTGAGCCATGCGGGAATGCGTTGCAGCACCCATCCTAAAGCAGAATAGGGGACGGGCAAGGTCCCTAAAAGAGGAGCCAAGGCCCTGGGGCCGTGGAGCCACTCCAACCCATTCCAGAACGCGACTCCATCGGCATTGGGGTCTGGGTGGGGAGCAAAGTGCAGGCGGTTGAATCGGTCCCGCTTTTGCAACCAGCGGACGGTGGCGTTGCACAAAACACAGGGCCCGTCGTAGAGTACCCACAACCGGTTGGCCGGCTCCGGTTTCCAAGATTCCCAGTCCAGGGCAGATGGGTCGTCGCTCGGTGGAGGAGGCAGGATGGGCTCCGTGCTCATGGCAGCACCAGCAGGCGCTCGGTTTGGTTGCCCACCCGGACGAGGTAGAGTCCGGCCGGCCAGTGGCCCAGGGGCACTTCAATGGGCTCGATGGAGGCGTGGCCCGTGGCCATCTGTTGCCCCGTAGAATGAAGGACCTCCCACGTTCCGGAGGCCCCGGCCATCCAAAACGAATGCTGCGCCGGGTTCGGCCACACTTTCAGGGTTTTTTCGGCACGTACAGATTCCTCGGGAAGCCCAATGGTGTAGGCCTTGCCTTTGAAGATGAGCAAACCTCCGCCGCGTTGCCCCAAAAGCAATTCGGGATAGCCGTCGCCGTTTAAGTCCCTCACAGTGGGCGCATTGTTGCGTCCGGATTGAACCCACGTGCCGCGTCGCTCCAACGCGGGACTCCCGATCAAACGGAAATTGGGCCGAAGGAAATCCCTCCCCAAGAGGGGCAAGGTGCAGCCTTGGGTGGTCAGTAAGTTGTTCGCGACGGCGTCTCCGTAGGTATGGGAGAGAAAAGGGGTTAAGGTGCTGGCCAGCATCAGGTCTGCGAAGGGAAGGTTCTTGCTGAAACAAATCTCAATCACCACATTGCGCTCTCCGTCCCAATCGAACGGTGTTTGTAGCGCAAGGGTGTTCCATCCGACCGATGGAACGTGCAAGTAGTTAAAAACTTCATTACCGTCGGTAATCCAGCCTGTTAGGCTGTCCGCATCGGTGTGTTTCATCCGGATGCTGAAGCCTTGGCTGAGGTACTGCATGGTGCCGGGCAGAATTTCAAATCCCAAATGGGTGAAGCGGTACCGCCCGCTGCCCAGTTCGCTTTTTTTGACAAGGTACTGGTGACGGCCTGCGCGCCGCGTTCCGCCGAACGGAGTCTGTAAAAACCCTGTGCCCGACTGGGTTCCGGATCCGGCTTGCAAGGTCACAGAACCGGGCTGATTCAAAACATGGGCAAATTCCGTATAGGCAACCACACCCGAATCCGCGGTACCCAAAACCAAGTGGGGAATCCCCGAGGCATCCAAAAATCCGCGCGGCACCGCCTTGCCAGCAAAGGTCCCGGAGAGGTCTGCGCTGATACCGCCCCACGAGGAAACAGCAGGAGCCCAGGCTGGAGCCGTGGGCGTCCCCGTGTTTTCCACCCAAGTGACCTGCCCTTCAAAATTCCCAATCCACAGATCCAGATCGCCGTCTTGATCCACGTCGAAGAGTTCGGGCGCGGCATCCATTCCGACGTCAATTCCCAACCAGTTGGGGGTGGGCTGGAGGAATTCCGGGGCGAAAAATCCACCGGTATTCGGGCAATAAACCAAAGTTCCATCGGATTTCCCCACCACCAAATCGGGGTCGCCGTCCCCGTCGAGGTCCCCGGCAGCTGGGACCAGATCTCCTGATCCCCATGCGGTCCGCACGGTGGCTGCTACCGTTACGGGGAGGTCAGGACGCCACCAAGGCTGGGCCACGGTACCTGCATTTCGGTAAAACACCAGGCTTCCGGTGGTCCCTACCACCAAGTCCAATTGTCCGTCGGTGTTCCAGTCTACCCACAAGGGCGCGGCGTGCCGTCCGAAGTCCAGCTGCTGCCCCTGCAAAAAAGCGGAATCTTGCAAGTTCCAGACCGGTGCCTGTGCCGTCCCCGTGTTGGTGTACAGCCAAGTGGACTTTTTGGAAGGTCCCGAAATCATATTGGTACTGACCACCACATCCAAGGTGCCGTCGTTGTTGGCATCCACCACACTGGGGCAGGGGAAGGTGAGGTTGACCGGTGTGTGGTTGCTGGGCCAGGTGGTGTCTTGCGATTCAATGTTGGCCAAGGCCAACGTACCCACGTTGTAACCGGCCACCGCGCTGGAATAGCTCATGTCGCCGAGCAAAACATCTTTGCGTCCATTTCCATCGAGGTCCACCAGGGCCAAGGCACTTCCGGAGTGCAGGGTCTGCTCGGGAAATGCCCAACTGCCGGTACAGGCATCAATAGCCAGAGCATTGCTGAGGGGCTTGGATTCGAGGACATCTCCCCAACAGTCCGTTTCCAGGACAAATTGCAAACCGCAAGGAGCTGTATTTTTGTGCCACTCGATGCCCACGCCGGCAAGTCCAAAGGTGAAAATATCCAAATCTCCATCGTTGTCCATGTCCTCAATAGCGGGGCGGTCCGCTGTGGAAACGTAGAGATTGGAGGAGCTGCTTCCGTAATTGCTGAGAATAAAGGGACCCGACAGGGCCCACTGAAAACGCACGATTCCGCTGTCCCGGACTCCCTGGTATACCCCAATCCCAGGATTGGAAGCGCAAAAAAGATCCGCTACCCCGTCGCAGTTGTAGTCTGCTAACACCATCCACTCCCGCACAGCTGGAAAGTAGGAAACCCAATCTCCTCGGTAGGTGTAGTCGTTGGCTCTCCGTTGCAAAGGAATCCACCGGTAACCGTCGCGGTCGTAGCCAATCAAATCGACCTTGCCGTCGTTGTCAAAATCAATCCGTCCAAATTGCACCGAGTTCCATCCGCCCGCAAATCCCAAGGGAAGGGAGTCTGCGCTGGCAGTCCCCACCCGGGGCGATCTCCACGGGGAAAAGGAGGCAAGAGGTTGGGCAACAGCGGTTGCGGTTGTTAAAAAAAGACCAAAAAGGAGTGCGATTCGGTAATTAAGTAGCATCCGTATAAAGATACAATAAACTATATTTGCCACCTTATTCCAAAAGTGCACCCCATGCAGAACAAAGCGGTTATTCGCCTATTTGCCATCGCCTTCGCCGTGGCATGTCTTTACGAGCTCTCCTTCACCTTTGTGGCTCAACGTGTTGAGAGCCAAGCCAAGGAATTTGCTCAAGGCAACCCCATTCAGGAAAAAGCGTATTTGGACTCCATTGCCTCTTTTCCGGTGTACAATTTGGGCATCGCAGAATTCACCTACAAAGAGGTAAAAGGCCGGGAAATGAACCTGGGCTTGGATTTGCGTGGTGGAATGAACGTTATTTTGGAAGTTTCTGTACGCGACGTGCTTGTTGGACTTTCCGGTAATTCCAAGGATCCTATGTTTTTGGATGCATTGGCCAAAACCGACGCTCGGATGGCCGATGCCCAAGGAGCGTATTTGGACTTGTTCTTTCAGGAAATGGACGCGGTTCGGGGTACACGGAAATTGAACGACATTGGTTTGTTCGGAACCAAGGACATGGCCGATCGGGCCGGCTCCGATGCCTCCGACGACGACATTAAGAATACGGTTCGGGGCGACGTAAATGCTGCTATCTCGAACGTGTATACGGTATTGAAAGCGCGTATTGACCAATTCGGCGTGGTCCAGCCCAATATTCAAAAATTGGAAAACTCAGGCCGGATTCTGGTTGAACTACCTGGCGTAAAGGACCCCGCACGGGTTCAACGCTTGTTGCAAGGAACCGCGCGCCTGGAATTCTGGCGCACGTACCAAGGAGCCGACTGGATGCAGTTTATGGTTGATGCCAACGACAAGCTGAAGGCGGTTATTAAAGAAAGCAGCCCTGCTGCCAAAGCCGCTGAAGCGGTCCCCAGCGCATTGGATGTAGCGTCCATTCCAGACGCCGAAGGAGGAAAGACGGCCAAAGGCGCAGATACCGTAAACAAGCCAAAGGCAGCAGCTGCCGATACAGCAAACAAAGACTTCGGTCCCTTGTTGAAGGCCATGGCCCTCAACGTAAATCCCCAAACCGGAGCCATTGGCGAAGGTCCCATCATTGGATATGCCGCGACGAAAGACACGGCCAAAATCAACGGTTATTTGCGTAATGAAGCTGTTTTGGCGATGATTCCCGGTGACAAGCGGTATGTTCGTTTTGCTTGGACCCGTCCAGAAAAAGAAACCGATGTCACCATGTTGATTGCCTTGCGTGGCAACCGCGACAACCAGCCCGAACTCGACGGCGAAGTGATCGTCGATGCCCGCCAGGAATTTGACAACGGAAACAACCCCGTTGTGAGCATGTCCATGAACGGCCAAGGAGCCCAGTTGTGGAAACGCATTACCGGAGAAGAAGCGGCCAAAACGCCAAAGGGCCATGTTGCCGTGGTATTGGACGGATTGGTATACAGCTACCCCCGCGTGATGGGCGAGATCGCCGGTGGACGTACCCAAATTGAAGGCGGTTTTGCTTTGGAGGAAGCGACCGACTTGGCGAATGTTCTTCGCGCCGGTAAATTGCCGGTACCTGCTCGCATCATTCAATCCGACGTGGTAGGTCCAAGCTTGGGCAAAGAGGCGATCCAAGCCAGCTTGTGGTCGTTTGCTTACGCCATGGGCGTTGTGTTCCTGTACATGTTGTTCTACTACGCCGGCGCAGGCTGGGCGGCCAATTTGTCGTTGGTGGTGAACATGTTCTTCATCTTCGGTATTTTGGACGCCATTGGCGCTGTTTTGACCCTGCCCGGTATGGCCGGTATTGTGTTGACCATTGGTATGGCCGTGGATGCGAACGTATTGATTTACGAGCGAATCCGAGAGGAGTTGGCCGGAGGCAAGCCTTTGGAAACAGCAGTTAACGACGGGTACAAGCATTCCTACGGGGCCATTTTGGACTCGAATTTGACCACGCTGTTAACCGCCGTGATTTTGTACTTGTTTGGAACAGGTCCGATCCGCGGTTTCGCCACCACCTTGATTATTGGAATCTTGTCGTCCTTGTTTACGGCCATTTTTGTTTCGCGCTTGTACATCGACTGGAAACTGAGCCGCAAGTCCCAGGTGACATTCACCAACACGTTTTTCAAGGGCCTCTTTATTAACAGCCAATTTGGCTTTATGAAGGTCCGCAAGATTGCGTATGCTTTTTCGGCCATCTTGGTCATAGGTAGTTTAATTTCCTTGGCGACCAAGGGATTGCAGTTGGGTGTCGACTTCTCCGGGGGGCGTACCTACCAGGTCCGCTTTGACCAACCCGTCCAAGTGGAAGAAGTGAGTGCATCGCTTTTGGAAGTGTACCGCGCTCAAGTACCCAATGCGACCGCTCCCGTTGTTAAAACGCTGGGAACTTCGGACCAAGTTGTAATCACCTCTAATTTCCGCATCGATGAAGTTGGCGCAGATGTAGAGGAAGAGTTGCATACTGCTTTGTACGACGGTGTGAAAGGGTTTTACGCCAAATCGATCAGCAAATCGGAGTTCCTTTCCATTGAAGAGAATCCTCTTGGATTGGTAGCGTCTCGTCAAGTAGGTCCAACCGTGGCTGACGATATTCAGAAGACAGCGATTTGGGCGGTTCTTTTCTCGCTCTTGGGCATCTTCATCTACCTGTTGGTTCGCTTCAACAAATGGCAGTATTCCATGGGTGCAGTTGTTGCGGTTATGCACGACGCTATTGTGGTGATGGGTGTATTCTCCGTGTTCAATGGCATTTTGCCATTCTCCTTGGAAGTAGACCAAGCGTTTGTTGCGGCCATTTTGACGGTGATCGGTTATTCCTTGAACGATACGGTGGTTGTTTATGACCGCATTCGCGAGTTCTTTGGAGAGAAAAACCACGCAAAATGGACCAAGTCCCAGCTGTTGGACAATGCCTTGAACCAGACCTTGGGCCGGACATTCAATACGTCCATGACGACGTTGGTGGTATTGATCGTGATTTTCTTCTTCGGTGGGGAAGTTATCCGTGGATTTGTCTTCGCCATTTTGGTGGGTATTTTGGTAGGTACGTACTCCTCTTTGTTCGTTGCAACGCCAATTTTGGCAGACACGGCAAAGCAATTGGGCGACGAATCTCCTGAGGCATAACCGATTTCTTTTAGCGATTTGAAACAGGGCCGCCCGTTGGGCGGCCCTGTTGTATTTTTGCCCCATGGGATTCTTGTTTATTAGCGGCGGCGAACTCACGGTGGTCTTGCTGGTTGCCTTGTTTGTTTTAGGACCCAAGCGGATCCCGGAGGTAGCGCGCGGTTTGGCCAAGGCCATCAAAACCGTTCGAAACGCTTCCAACGAGATCAAGCGCGAAATAGCCGACGTCGCAGAGCGTCAAATGGAGGAGTCCGATTTGAAGAATACCATCCAAGAGACCAAAGAGGCCATTGATCAGGCGGTCGATTCGGTAAAAAGGCAATAATTTACCTAGACCCCCTGTCTTGAGAGGGGGTATGTTGATAAAATTTAATTTTTCAAGGATCTGGGTCGGTTTTTTCGTCTAATTTTGACGAAAATTAAAACTGCTATGGCAACCGTTCGTTTTTTAGGCCTGACCGAGACCCTCCACCGCAAGCCCGTTGAGTTTACTCCTCCGTTCCGGAAGTCTTCGGAATACTTTGGTTCCAACGTCTTCAACGACAAGGCCATGCTGGAGTTTTTGACCAAGGATGCGTTTGTTGCGGTTAAGAGCGCCATGGAGCACGGCACCAAGATCGACCGTGCCATGGCGGACCAGATTGCGTCCGCAATGAAAGCATGGGCCATGAGCAAGGATGCCATGCACTACACGCATTGGTTCCAACCCCTCACCGGTGCCACCGCAGAAAAGCACGATGCCTTTTTTGAGCCCACCGAAGACGGCCGGGCCATTGAGAAGTTCAACGGAGCCATGCTGGTGCAGCAAGAACCCGACGCATCTTCTTTCCCGAACGGAGGAATTCGCAACACCTTTGAAGCCCGCGGTTACACTGCTTGGGATCCGACTTCTCCCGCGTTCATTATGAACGACACGCTGTGCATTCCAACCGTATTTGTATCCTACACCGGCGAGGCGTTGGATTACAAAACGCCTCTTCTCCGCGCCCTTCAGGCCATGGACACCGCAGCCACCCAGGTGTGCCAGTACTTCGACCGAAACGTGACCAAGGTGCATGCCACATTGGGGTGGGAGCAAGAGTACTTCCTGGTGGATTCTGCCTACTTTTCCGCTCGTCCCGACTTGTTGATGACCGGCAGAACGCTTGTAGGACACAGTCCAGCCAAAGGACAGCAGCTGGAAGACCACTATTTTGGCTCCATTCCAGAACGCGTCTTGCAGTTCATGCGCGAGGTGGAATTTGAATCGCATTTGTTGGGGATACCCGTTAAAACCCGCCACAACGAAGTCGCTCCCGCTCAGTTTGAGTTCGCTCCCATTTTTGAAGAAGCGAATGTGGCTGTTGACCACAACTCGCTGTTCATGGATCTGCTGGAAAAAGTAGCCCGTCGTCATAATTTCCGGGTTTTGTTGCACGAAAAGCCTTTTGCCGGAATCAACGGTTCTGGAAAGCACAACAACTGGTCGCTGGCCACAAATACAGGAACCAATTTGCTGTCACCGGGAAAGACGCCAAAACGCAATCTCCAGTTTTTGACGTTCTTCGTGAATGCCATTGTGGCCGTAGACCGCCATGCGGACCTCCTGCGCGCTTCCATAGCCTCTGCGAGCAACGACCACCGGCTGGGTGCTAACGAGGCCCCTCCTGCCATTATTTCGGTCTTCTTGGGGCAGCAGCTGAGTGCCGTTCTGGACGAATTGGAGAAAGTGGAAAACGGAAAGTTGAGCCCCGAGCAAAAGACCGAACTAAAGCTCAATGTTGTAGGGAAAATTCCAGAAATCCTGCTGGACAATACCGACCGCAACCGGACGTCGCCGTTCGCTTTCACCGGCAACAAGTTTGAATTCCGCGCCGTGGGATCTTCGGCCAACTGCGCCCAGTCCATGACGGTATTGAATACCATTGTGGCTGAGCAATTGATGCTGTTCAAGTCCAAAGTGGATGCCTTGGTTGGGCAAGGTTTGAAGAAAGACGACGCCATTTTCAATGTGTTGCGCGACTTGATTTCCACCTCCCACAAAGTTCGGTTTGAAGGAGATGGTTACTCCGACGAGTGGAAAGACGAAGCGGCGAAGCGCGGATTGAGCAACTTGCCAGATACCCCACGCGCCCTCAAGGCCTATGTTTCCGAGTCGTCCAAAAGCGTATTTGAGCGTTTGGGAATCCTCAACCATGTAGAGCTGGAGGCCCGGTACGAAATCATGCTCGAAGACTATTTCAAGAAGATCCAAATTGAGAGCCGCACCCTGGCCGATTTGGTTTCCAACCACATTCTCCCTACGGCCATGGGCTACCAGGCCCAAGTGGCAGAAGGGGCATTGAAGCTCAAGAGTTTGTATGACGAGAAGGCTTTTGCTGCATTGGCGAAGCCCCAACTTGATTTGGTTTCCGATCTGGGCAACCGCATCCACATCCTTTCATCGGAGGTATTGGCCATGACCGAAGCCCGAAAAGCCGCTAATCGGTTGTCCAATCCCGAAGAAAAGGCCATTGCGTACTGCGATTCTGTAAAGCCCCATTTTGAGACCATTCGTTACCACGTCGATAAATTGGAACTTTCGGTAGACAACGCCCTTTGGCCTTTGCCTAAATACCGCGAAATGCTTTACGCCCGGTAAGTTTCTATTCGTTGGTTCAAAGAAATCCCCCGGTCGGTATGGCTTGGGGGATTTTTATTTCCTATTTTAGCCCTTTGTATACCCATTGGTCAACACTATGATGCCGACGTCCCGCTTATTTGCGTCCTTGCTTTTATGCCTTGTTTTACCGTTCATGGCTCAAGGTCAGACGGTGAGCAAACCTGCTGCAAAAACCGCTGCAAAAACCACGGTTGCGCCGTCGAACCCATCGAAAACGGATCCAAAGAAAGTGGGTGCGAATCCCAATGGGAAGCCGGTAAAGGAGGACGTAGTTAAGGAGCCTAAGGAGAAAGTTCAAACTCCCGCAGAAAAAGCGCAGGCCCAGAAAGCGGCCAAGGCAGAGAAAGTTAAGCGCCCTAAAATTTTACGCGACGCAGACGATTACTACAACGCCAAGGAATATTACAAGGCCATAGCGCTTTACAAAAAAGGTTTTTCCAAAGCCAAGGCGCGAACCGACAAAGCCGAAGTGGCCTACCGGTTGGGAGAATGTTACCGCTGGATCCGCCGGTACAAAGAGGCCAATGCCCAGTATGCACGTGCAATTAAATTGGGTTACAAGGATGCAGGGGTGTTATTGACTATGGCGGATATGCACAAGGCTTTGGATGAGTACGAAGAGGCCATGGTGGCCTATCAGGATTATTCCAAGCTCATGCCGCAAGACAACCGGGGCCCCAAAGGAGCCCAGTCCTGTAAGGATGCGCTGGATTGGAAAAAGGCACTTACCCGCTACCAAGTGGGAAATTTGGCGTCCGTTAACTCTAAGTTCCATGAAGTTGGCTTGGCCTTTACAGGGAAGCCCGATTCGTACGAGGAAATTTTGTTTACTTCGTTTCGTGAAGGAGGATTGACCAAGCGGCAAGACGGCTGGACAGGTGAGTTCTTTTCCGATTTGTACACCGCACAGCGCCAAGCACCAGTTGGTTCCCCGAAGGCAAAGAAAGGCGCTAAGACCAAGCCGGATCCAAAAGCTGCAAAGAACCAAGTATTCAGCACGCCCGTTCTGATGCCCGAGCCGCTTAACTCGCCAGATCACGAAGGGGCCGCTGCCTACGACAGCCGCCGCCGCACCTTGTACTTTACCCGGTGCATGGACGTGAAACGTGCCCAGTTGGGTTGTGCTATTTACGAGACCAAGCGGATGGGTGTTGCGTGGAGCGCACCTGAACCCATTGTGTTTACCGCAGATTCCACCAAGAGTGTTGGGCACCCAAGCATCTCCTCCGATGACCAAATGCTCTATTTTGCAGGTGATTTGGACGGAAACAAGGGGGGCAAAGACCTGTGGGTGGCCAAATACGACCGCCGCAAGAAGAAATGGGGAACCCCCATCAATTTGGGCGACTACGTGAACACAGCTGGCGATGAGCTCTTTCCCTTTGTTCACGACGATGGCTTTTTGTACTTCGCATCCGACGGTCTTCCTGGTATGGGGGGCATGGATTTGTTCCGCGTGGAATTGGGTGCCGATGGATTGCCCATTGGAGAACCCGAGAACTTGCGCTCACCGATCAACTCCAAGAACGACGATATCAATTTGGTGCTCCGCCCCGGAGGTTTGCAAGACGGCTACTTGATTTCCAACCGGGACGGCGGTAAAGGGGGCTACGACGTCTGGACCTTCTACGAAGTGCCCTTGACCTACAAAATTCAGGGCAGCGTGGTTTCAGCCAAGACAGGCCGACCCATCGCGGCGGCTACCGTAAAAATCACCGGATCCGATGGCTTTTCGCATACGTTGGTGACCTCCAAAGAAGGCACCTTTGAATACGCATCCGAAAAGCTCAATGGAAATGTCACGTATACGTTCGCACTGGAGAAGAAAAAATTCCTGAATGCAACGAGTACGGCCAATACCGTGGCATTGGGTCTGGACAAATTCGCCTACCAAGACGACAAGAACACGTACCTGCATACCATTGGTTTCCAAGGTAAAATGGAGCCGATCGAGGTGCCCATCGTCCTTCCCAATGTATTCTTTGATTTGGCGAAGTGGGACCTGCGTCCCGAGTCGAAGGCGGCATTGGATTCGGTATATCGGATTTTGTTGGCCAATCCGAATATCACCATCGAGTTGCGGTCGCATACGGACTTCCGGGACACCGACGAAAAAAACCAGGTTTTGTCTCAAAACCGGGCCCAGTCCTGTGTGGACTACCTGATTTCCAAAGGAATCAAATCCGATCGTTTGGGCGCAGTTGGAATGGGCGAGAAAGAGCCTTTTGCCATCCCCGATGGCTACAAGGGGTATGGTGCGGCAGACTTCCCAGCAGGAACCGTGCTGAGCGAGCGCTACATCAAAGTTCTTCCCTCTACAAAGCAGGAAACCGCCCATCAAATTAACCGGCGCACCGACTTCAAGGTGGTTCGGGACGACTATGCGGCACCTTACGATCCGGCCCAAGAAATGGACGCGGCCGCTTTGGCAGCTGAAGAGGCCAAGAAAGTAAAAGTGGCACCCAAAGGCGAGTTCTACACCGTCGGGGACAAAGACAACTTCACGACCATTTGCCGAAACACCGGTTTGCTAATCACCGACCTCAAAAAATTGAACGGTGGATTGCGCGGCGTTCGCGTCTTCCCGGGCATGAAGCTGAAGGTTACCTTGGGGGGAGATTATGCGGAGTTCGATGCCAACCACCGGTTGGTGCAGTACGAAGAAACCTGGGGTTCCATTGCGAAGGTCTTGGAGATGAAGGAAAAAGAGTTGAAGACGCTCAATCCCGATATCGACGACGACTTGTTGCCAGGCATGTACATTCGGGTGAAGTAAACTGCAAGCAGTACCTTTGCCGCATGGAGCAAAGTGCGCGGTATGCCGGGAGGGGAGTGTCCTCCGGAAAAGAAGAAGTACACCAGGCCATTGCGCACTTGGACAAGGGATTGTTCCCCAAGGCGTTCTGCAAAATCGTACCGGATGATTTGACAGGCTCGGAGGAGCATTGTTTGGTTATGCACGCCGACGGCGCTGGAACCAAGAGTGCCCTGGCGTACATGGTCTGGAAGGAAACCGGTGATCTTTCGGTTTGGAAAGGCATCGCTCAAGATGCGTTGGTGATGAATTTGGACGACCTGCTGTGCGTGGGTGCGTTGGGGCCGATTTTGGTGAGTAGCACCATCGGTCGGAACAAGGCGTTGATTCCTGGGGAGGTCATTGGTGCCTTGATTTCGGGTACCGAAGAACTTCTGGCGGAGCTCCGCACCTTGGGGATGGACATTCGCTCCACAGGGGGCGAGACAGCGGATTTAGGTGATTTGGTGCGGACGGTCGTCGTGGATTCCACGGTTATAGCCCGCATGAAACGCAGTGACGTCATTGACAATGCCCGCATCCGTCCCGGAGATGTGATTGTGGGCTGGGCGTCGGACGGTCAGGCAACGTACGAGACCGAATACAACGGAGGGATGGGGTCCAACGGGCTCACGTCCGCGCGTCACGATGTTTTCCGAAACGAATTGGCCCGGCGCTTCCCGGAGAGTTACGCTCCCGAGGTTCCGTCGGAATTGGTGTATACGGGCTCCTACGGCCTGACCGACCCCGTCGAAGGGTCGCCCTTGTCGGCCGGCAAATTGGTGCTGAGTCCCACGCGCACCTATGCGCCCGTGGTGCAACACTTGTTGCAGAACAACCGCCAAGCGGTTCACGGCATGGTTCATTGTTCCGGTGGGGGGCAGACGAAGGTGCTGCATTTTGTGGAGGGGGTCAAGGTCATCAAAGACCACCTTTTCCCCGTCCCGGTGTTGTTCTCGACGATCCAAAAAGAGTCAGCCACGCCCTGGAACGAGATGTACCAGGTATTCAACATGGGCCACCGCATGGAAGTGTACCTGGCTCCTGAAGACGCCCACAAGGCCATTGAGGCGGCGGAGGCATTTGGCATTCGCGCCCAAATCGTCGGCCGGGTAGAGGCCTTGCCAGCAGGACACAAAGCTGCGCTGGAATTGCATACCCCTTACGGGTTGTTTACCTACGGAGGATGAGTTTTATTGACAAGCTCCATGCATTGGCCCAGCGGTACGACGAAGTCAACGATTTGTTGATGCAGCCGGAGGTCTCCGCAGACCCTCCGCGTGCCGTACGGCTCAACCGGGAATACAAAACATTGCTACCCCTGGTAGAGGCTCGCACCGTCTACCTGCGTTTGTTGGACCACGAGCACGAAGCGCGAACGTTGCTACAAACGGAGAAAGACCCGGAGTTGAAGGCCATGGCGAAGGACGAGTTGGATGCCTTGTTGCCGCAGATCGAACAACTGGAGTCGGAAATCAAGAAAATGCTGATTCCCAAGGACCCGGAAGATGCCAAGAATGCCGTTTTGGAGATTCGGGCGGGAACGGGGGGCGACGAAGCCGGTTTGTTTGCTGCAGACTTGTTCCGCATGTACGCCCGTTTTTTGGACGAGAAAGGCTGGAAATACACCGTGTTGTCGGCTACTGAGGGTACCCTGGGCGGCTACAAAGAGGTAAGCGTCGAAGTCAACGGCGAAGAAGTATACGGCACCCTCAAGTACGAATCGGGGGTGCATCGGGTTCAGCGGGTTCCTGCAACGGAGAGCCAAGGCCGCGTGCACACGTCTGCCGCCACGGTGGCCGTATTGCCGGAGGCCGACGAATTGGACGTCCAAATCAACGATACGGACATCCGCAAGGACACCTTCCGGTCCAGCGGGGCAGGGGGGCAGCACGTCAACAAAACGGAGTCAGGGGTGCGTTTAACGCACATCCCAACCAACACCGTGGTGGAATGCCAAGACGGTCGCTCCCAGCACCAGAACTACGACCAGGCCCTC
>Ga0164292_10001014_pt1 | contig 22332 bp, 18 predicted proteins | sample GEODES117metaG_FD_111486 | JGI IMG/M metagenome (GOLD analysis project Ga0164292, IMG submission 111486) | Eutrophic lake water microbial communities from Lake Mendota, Wisconsin, USA - GEODES117 metaG | ecosystem: Environmental > Aquatic > Freshwater > Lake | place: USA: Lake Mendota...
ACTGTATGCAAACGCACTGTCATTTGCTTTCGCCGCATTTACTATCTGGGGATTACGCGAAATCCCACGAGGCGCGGCAGAAAAGAAATCGGCAGACACCGGAATCCTTAAATCTCTGCACGATGGTTGGAAAGCTGTATCAGGCAGCAAAATTATTCGCGGCCTAATCGTCGGAATGGTTGGAGCTTTTGTTGCAGCAGGTGCGGTCATTGGTTTAGCTCGCACATTTGTGGGAGACCTAGGCGGCGGTGAAGCCGCCTATGGTGTTCTCTTTGGCGCAGTCTTTACGGGCTTAGCCGCAGGTATTGCATTTGGTCCAAGAGTCTTTGCACAGTTCTCTCGCCGTCGTTTATTTGGCGCATCGCTGACCACCTCAGGTTTGTTCTTAGTCGCACTTGCTGCAATCCCAAACCTTGTTTTAGCGGTCTTTATCGTGATCATCCTAGGTGCCTTTAGCGGTATTTGTTGGGTCACAGGCTTCACCATGCTTGGCATGGAGGTTAAAGATGATGTGCGAGGACGCACCTTTGCTTTCGTGCAAAGCCTGATCCGTGTGGTTTTAGTAGGCGTCTTGGCTGTGGCACCTATTATTGCAGCAGCAGTTGGTGAACACACCTTTAAGTTTCAAAACTCAGAAATTAGTTACAACGGCGCTGCTGTAACAATTTTAATTGCAGGAGTGATTGCATCTTTAATTGGTCTTATCTCTTATAAGCAGATGAAAGATCGCCCTAATGTTTCTTTGTGGTCAGATATTACAAACGCACTTAAAGGCGAGCTAGGCAGCATCACAGGTGCGCCAGCAAAAGGTGTCTTCATTGTTTTTGAGGGTGGCGAAGGAATTGGTAAAACAACACAAGCAAAGTTGTTAAAAGCATGGCTTGAACAAGAAGACGAGGTTGTTGTTCTCTCTCGTGAGCCTGGTGGTAGCGACCTAGGAGTTGAAATTAGAAAGATTCTTCTTTCACACTCAACTGGAGAGATCAGCCCACGCGCAGAAGCTCTGCTCTATGCCGCAGATCGCGCTCACCACGTTTACAGCGTTATCCGCCCCGCGCTCGCTCAAGGTGAAGTTGTAATCAGTGATCGATACTTTGACTCATCCATTGCATATCAAGGCGCAGGACGTGTCCTGCAACCTGGTGAAGTGGCACGTATATCTCGTTGGGCAACTGAATCACTCTTCCCAACTCTTACAATCATTATTGATCTACCACCACAGATTGGTCTTGCTCGCTTAAAGAGTAAAGATCGCCTTGAATCACAACCAATGGATTTTCATGAGCGAGTACGTCAAGAGTTCTTGCAGTTAGCAGCCCTTGATCCAGAGCGCTATGTCATCATCGATGGCAATCAATCAATAGAGGACACACACGCTGCAATCATCTCTAGAGTCAGTGAAATCCCTGCTCTTAAGCGCAACGCAGTAGAGGACAAAGGCAATTTATTGCTGCGCCCAATAAGGGCTGCAGGAAAAGCTGTTAAAAAGGCAGCACCAAAGAAGAAGAGCGCTAAGAAAAAGTGAGTGTCTATACAGATCTTGTTGGTCAAGAACATGTTGTTGAGATCCTGCAAAAGGCAGTAGCTGCCACACGATCAGAGGAAGAATCTCAAGAAATGACCCATGCCTGGGTCTTTACGGGACCTCCAGGCTCAGGTCGATCATCTGCTGCAATCGCATTTGCTCAAGCACTTGTGTGTTCTAAAGATGGTTGCGGCACATGCAATGAATGTCGAGCTTCAGCAAACGGTGGTCACCCAGATGTTGAAGTCATTGTCACAGAAGGATTGTCTATAAAGATTGATGAAGTAAGAGAGCTACTAACACGAGTTGCTTGGGCACCATCTATGGGTGGTTGGCGCGTAGTTGTCATGGAGGATGCTGACAGACTCACAGAGTCTGCAGCTAACGCACTTCTTAAAGCAATTGAAGAGCCAGGTAACAGAACGGTCTGGTTGCTGTGTGCTCCAACCTTGCATGATGTTTTGCCAACAATTAGATCACGCTGTCGCCACCTACAACTTGTCACACCATCAAACAGAGCTGTTGCACGTGTTCTACAAACCCGAGATGGCATTTCACCGGTCATGGCAGATTTTGCAGCAAGAGTGAGCCAAGGTCACATTGGTCGCGCTCGCTATCTTGCCAATAATGAATCTGTGCGCAACACCAGAAACACAATCATGAAACTACCTCTTACCTTGCAAGGAATCTCTTCTGCTTTTGCTGCAGCACAAACACTTGTTGATCTAGCAACAGAGCAAGCAACAAATACAGCAGGACAAAGAAATGAAAAAGAGGTAGATGATCTTTCGTTGGCCTATGGCAAAGGTGGCACAGGACGTGGCATGGCAACCGGCGGCAGCAAAGCAATTAAAGATTTAGAGAAAGAACAAAAGACTAGACAGACGAGAATGATTCGTGATGGGCTAGATGCAGCGCTACTAGATATTGCTACTTTCTACAGAGATGTCATGATGGTTCAAGCAGGTGCTAATGACGCCCTGATAAATAAAGAGCTAGAAGATGAAATTAGAGCAACGGCTGCCAAGACAAAGCCACAATCCACCATCAAAAAGATCAACGCCATCATGGATGCCAGGACGAATCTGAGCCATAACGCAGCACCATTGCTGACGGTGGAGGCGTTGATGTGTGTGTTGGCGCGTTAGTTTTTAAAGTTTGTTTCGGAAGTCAATTCTCTAAAGTCACTAAACTCAAATTGAAATTCAGATTTTTGCTTTAATTTTCCAGAAGTAATCTTCCTAAAGAATGTCGAATGGGTCGAAAATAAGTGGTCCCAATCTTTGTCGCCTATGGCCCATGTTTTACCAGCGACAGGAGCTACGAACCTTCTAAGCATGGCCTCGGGTTTACCAGTTTCTTTATCCCCGCCAGCTTCCTCCGACGTGATTATTAGTTCGAACGCCTTTTCTAGACCTAGCCATGCAAGCTTTCTGATTTGGATCTGCGTAGAAAGATCCGTTACAAGCACTAACTTTGACCTACTTAACCGAAGGTAGTTAACAAACTCTTCGACTCCTTCAAAGAGAACCATTTTCTCCATGTAAGAGCGCCAAAATACTTGCTCGCACTCGAGGGCAAAAGTCGCATGCACATTTAAATCATTCGAATTAAGAAATTCACGTATGTAAATCAAACGGCTATGTGAAGATGCAGTAGCGCCTAGTGCTCCCTTCACATTTTTGCGGGAATTAATCAATTGATTCTTGATTTCCGCATTCGATATTTTAAGATTTTCATGCAAAAAATTTATCAATGCATTTTCACCTGCAGAATTGGCGGATTCATAGTCGTAAAGAGTGTTATCTAAGTCAAAGATGACTAACTCGGGAAGATTAAGCATTATTCAATCTTTTCTTGGCTAATGCCATTATGGCGATGAGACTCAAAACTCCGACTGAGCCATCCGCAAATTCTGGATCGGAATTAAATAACTGCTCTGGCGATTCAATGTTTTGCTTAAGAATCAATAATGCATCAGCGCCTTTAAAATTTACAGGATCTATCTTGAGAGTTGTAAAGTTATCGTTCTTTTGTAGAATTGCAGGCGTGTCAGATATGGCGTTAAATGATTTCTTGAGATCGTGCACAAATGCTGCGTCCTGAGAACTAACTATCACACCTAACGTTAATGAACTTGACGAGATGCGTCTCAAATGGAAATGTAGATCAGAAATATCTGCTTGCGGAAGTATAAATTTTTCGTAGTGCGGCAACCTTGATTCAATTGATTTTCTTATTGCGTCTTGATCACCATGTTTTCGTTGATTCAAGTCACGTTCTAGCTTGAGTTGAATACGCAATTCATCTTCCATAGATAGGAAAATCTTAAGATCTGCTAATTCTGATCCTGGGATCATATTTGCGTGTAAGCCATTTACAATTACAACTTGAGAAGAATTAATCCTTCTTGGTAGCGTGAATCTTCCAACCGCATGATCATAATGTTTAACAAACACCTGCTGACCACTCAAAAGTTTGCGAAAATCCCTTCCCATGCCTTCAAGATCATTGGCATCAACAGATAAATGGGTTGTGGTAATCCATGAAGACTCTCCGCGTTCATGAAGGTGATAGTCATCCCCGAGCAAGAGCGCGACTTCTTGGTCACCGAAAAGGCGAGCTATTTCATTCGAAAGGGTGTCTTTCCCGACACCCGAATCTCCTGCGATATTCAAAGTCAGAGGCTTCTTTGCAAGCGAGTAATTGTCTCCGATTCTTTTTCCTTCTTGGAGAATTTTCAGGACTAAAACTGCGCCCACAACAATATTTAAAGTAAATAGCAATCCATCCAGATAGCTCATTTTTGAATACTCAAACTGGATTACGCCACTAAATCGAGTTGAAATCTGAGATTCTTTGAGAAGAAAGTAACTAGAAACGCTTAATTGCCAGACCAAAAATAGTGAAATAGTGCGATTGCTTGCTTTCCGCAAAGTGATCAGTATTAAGGGAATTCCCCAATAAAACCAGCCTACTGAAGATGTTTGAGTTAGTGCGATTACCGTGAAGGCTGCACCTACGTATGAGATTAGCATAAAACTTGACGTGTAATTCAAACTCCAAAATCCGAGCACTACCAAAAGGTAAGCGATAGGAACGAGGTAGAGGTTTGAAATTCCAATGTCAACTCGTGCATCCAAGGACTTTAGAACCTCAGGTGTTGCCAGAACCATATCTTGGTAACCCTTTGAGAAAAATGCCGGAAGGAGTAGTAGAAAAATCCCAGGTGCTAAGCCTTTTATAAAAGCAAGACCGGCAGAGCGCTTCGATTTATTGGCTAGGAAAAAGACAACAAAAAATGGCATAGCCAAGACAAAACTAAACTTTGCAGCAAAGGCAAGCCCAGCGAATAGCCCGGCTTTAAGCCAGGAATTCCGAAAAATACAAATTACGGAGAAAGTCATAAGAGAAGTTGGAATTACATCTAACTGGCCGTGTATATATGTTATGAATAAAACCAGGGGAGAGAAAATGGCTGCCCAGGACCAGAATCCTCTTGTCCTAAGGTCGAATATCTTTAGGTGCCTATACAGAAGAAATTCCACAACTAACAAAGTAATAACGACTAAAACCTCAAAGTCGAGTGGAATTGAAACAGCCTGCAATATTCTGTTAATCAATATCGCAGGCAGGAAACTTAAATACATAGCAAATCCGTATGGGAAAGCGTCCGTTCTCCCCAAGGAATTTGTCCAGGCCCCCCAAGGATCTATCAGATCTAGATTTGGATTACTTAGAAATGGAGCGAACAAATTCTTTTGAATAGCAGATGAAAAAATAGTTATTAGGAAAACTCTAGCGATTAACCAGATCCCTATTTTCTGCATTCTCATTTTTCCCAATTTCTAGGCACTTTGGTGCAAACCGAGGTAATTTCCAAAGTATTTTTCTCAATCATCTCCTGCAAGGTTTTCAATTCGGGAGCAGAGTCCACTCTTTGTAACTCTGGAGAAACGAGACAAGTACTTTGACCATTCTTCGATAATGCGGGAACGGCTTCCTTCAAATACCCCCAATCTCCGGAAAAAGAATCCAACCAAACCCAATCAGAACCAGACTTTAGGGCTGTTTCTAGATCTTCAAAGTCACTTACCCTGGTAGCTACTTTGGTAACTCCCATGTTAATGGTACGTCTAATTGAGGGGTAACTCTGATCCAAAAAGAAGAAATCAGATACGCCATATTGAAACAAATGGCTAAGTATAGAATTTTCGAGCGCGTCCTCTTTCACATTGAGAATAAGAGACTGTCCACGCCAATACTTTAGCCATTCTGCAAAGAGCTCACCTTCGACGAATGGATCATGGGCGAGAATCAACGAACCGTTTTTACTTCGCAAATCAATTTCAACGCCATAGGCAGGATCTATTTTTTCTAATGCAGAAATTGTATTTACTCTATGACTATATATTTTCATCTAAAGATTTTCTCAATTCGAGAGAATACTTGATTGTGCGCCTAATAAACTTTACTCTAGACTTGACTCCCATATTCCACTTAGATTGTCCAAACTGGCGCGGGAGAAACTCAACTTTCACACGTTGAATCCTTGATCCATTCCTAACCGCCATAACTAGAGCATAAAGGTCGAGAGAGAAATCAGTTGGAGGGTTTCGCCACCTTTCATAGAAATTCTTGTTGAAAAGAGTTGGCTGAGCGTTAACTTCCTCAAGCCGGGATCCGAATAGGGCTGATTCGAAAAGTCCCATTCCTCGTGAAAAAATCCTGTCAGAAATTGGTCTTCCTTTTCTGTAGCCTTTTACAAAGGAGGCACCAGCCTCAATTGTCTGTGATGCTTCAAGGCAATCGATTAAAGGCGTTTGCAAGTCAGCATGCGTCCAACCAATAATTTGGGCATTACTCGACTTTAATCCCGCGAGTATTCCACCACCATACCCTTGATTTAATGGCAAATTCACAATTTCGATGTTGGGATATTTTCCGATTACCTCATCAAATATCTGCTCCGAGCCATCGTCCGAACCATTATTAACAAGTATGAAACCCAAAGAATTATTCGATAACTCTATGACCGCACGACATTCATCAATTAGATTCAAAAGTCCGTCGGACTCATTGAAACACGGAATTATAATCTGCGTGTGAATCATTTGAAAAAATCTTTATCTCTAAAGTCACAACTACTCATACCAAAGAAATTCAATATCATGAAATATCCGCAGATTAATTTAATCCTCATCAGTTACCAATAGGTCCGGTCTTTGCACAAATAGGTTCTCCCAGTATTTATAAGTTTCATATTCATCAGGAGTGCCTAAACTGATAAACCATTCGGGGATCAATCCGAAGATCGCCCAACCTGATTGTTTTGCAAACTCAAGAAGAGTATCCAGGTAGTACTCACCGTTTACAGTCTTTCCCTGCGCTAGGAAATCATTCAACAAAGCAATAGCACTTGGTACATCGCCAAAATAAAAGCTGCCGGTTATTACAAATTTTTCTTGCGGTTTCAATGGCTCTTGCTTTATCCAGGTTTCTGAAACAACCCCATCACCATCTAAATCAACCCACCCAAACTGCATAGGATGTTTTATTGCAAAGTCACTAGGTGTGGTCACCCAAACACCTATGGTTTTGCCTCGCATATGTAAAGAATCCATATTCTTTGGAAATATCAAGGAATCGCAGGTGCCAACAATGCAATTTCCACCCGGCCCGCTTGAAAGTGAAATCAATGCTGAGTCAGCTTGCCCTCTTGTCAGTCCTCTTACTTCACGAATTTCTATGTGATTAGATTTCAGCTTTTCAACATGAAGCATTGAAGTCAATTGGGACTCTTGAAGGAGAATGCCTCTTGAGATGGTTGGATATCCAAGAGCCTCTATTGCTTGTAAGCCTAAGAAACTATCTCCCACGGGTAAGAAAGGTTTGATTTCTTTATAGCCGGCTTCTGCAAATCTTCTACCAGCGCCAGCTGCCAATATTTCTATTCTGTCAACATCCACGTTTGATGATTCTCGATGCGCTTTAAAGGTAAAAAAATCCTTTTGGGTCTTAAAGTCTTCAAAATCTTCTGGGGTACCCCACTGAAAAAACTTATCAATTTGAAAACTCTTAATTACTTGCTTGGAAGAAATCATATTTTTATATGTAAGGCTTGAGTAATACTCGCTATTATATGAATCATCAGTTTTGATCTGCTCATCAATTGCGTCTAAGAGGATTCGGCCAGTCCCAAAACCATAGGTGCCGGATGATGCTGGTTCGAGCATCGGACTCGCGGTAAATGACAACTTTTCCTGTATTTCAATCAAATTTCCAAATTCATTTAACTTTAGGTATGCGTATTGAGTATTTCTGAGCATGTGAGGGTGAAAACCGGAATACGTGGCGATTAATCCATCAATCCCAGATTCCAGCTGCTCACGAAATGCTGGAAAGTCCCAAGTGCATGCGAAATCACAGTAATTCACCACTACGGGCGAGTTTAGATTTATATATTCACGTGCTTGAAGTATTGCCCAAGCCGGTCCTAGTTTGTGTGAATCAATGACAGCGATTTTTGCATTGGGAAAAACTCTTGCAAGGCGTGATTCAACTTTGAGCTCTTTATCTTCGAAATGCTCTCTATTCACAATAAATAACACTTCTTCTAAGCCAGGGAACATCTCAACAACATGTTGAACTATTGGCTTCCCAGAAATTTCTATAAATGGTTTGGGTAGTTTGTAGCCCTTATCTTTAAAACGTTGCCCAACGCCAGACATTGGTATGACAAGTTGCATTACTTTGCCAGCTCTATTCTCTTTATTTCTTTGTCCCATCCAAGTAGTGACTCAACTTCACTATTTGAAAGGTAAGAAATCAAAGTTTTTTTACTTATCATCTTCGCTACACGTACATAAAATTTAGCCAAATCGATTCGATCAGCGGTTAAATTCTCAGAAAATAGCAGATCTCCAGATTTATTTATTGCTATCGAATTGCTGACTTTTATCTCAGATTCGACGAAAGGAGTTTTACCTAAAAAGACTGCTTCATCTGGGGTTAAGACTCCAGAAACTAGTATCTCTATCCAGTCAGGGAGTTGCGGGACTTCATTAAGGCTTTCAAATAGATTCCTTATTGAATTCTCGAATCTTTCTAACTGTTTCTCAATCTGCAAACAAGAGGAGTCAGACAAAATTACACCATGATTTTGCAAGACAAGGATATTTTCCTGATATTTAATTGTTTTACGAATAGCTTGCGCAAGATCCACTCCGGGCCGGCAATACGGGATGAAACTTAAATCTAAGTCAAGAACTTTAGAACGAACGCTTTCATCAGAAACACTTAGCGATATTGCACCGAGAGAATGAAGATGCGTTACAAAGTCGTTTTTTATCAAAATATGAAAATTAGTTTCGATAGATGGTGAAATAGAGTTTGAAGCGAGACTCGAAAAGTCTTGGCAAGTAGCGATCTCATCTTCAGTCAGTGAGTCAAATTTAATGATTGAGAAAATGTCTTCAGACAGGGCATCTTTCAATCTTTTGCCTGATCCCTTTACGAAGATGGTTGATCCAGATTTCCATGAAGTATTGCCACCAGATGCCTGGACAAGGTCAGGATTAGAGCCAACAAAGGCGGAGTGAGCCCTTAAATTTATCAAATTGGTCTGGTCCATACGGGAAGTTTAGTCTGAGCCCATAGATCTGTTCATGAATATGGCCCCCAGAATGGTCAAGAGCACACCCTTTCATAGGGCAAGATTTCCCCATGCGCTTAGACCATGTCTCATACGTAACTTCCCATGATCAACTAGCCGACACAGTTCAACGCCTGGGCTCACGCCTTGGTAGCACCTTTGTAGATGGTGGTGTCCACCCACGCTTTGGCACACGCAACTTCACACTGCCTCTTCAAAACGGTCAATACATCGAAGTTGTATGTCCACTAGATCACCCAGCAACAGAGCAAACTCCTTGGGGTAAAGCTGTTAGTAAGAAAGCACAAGAAGGTGGCGGCTGGCTTACTTGGGTTTTTGCAACTGAAGATATTTCAAAGGTTGAAGAGAAGTTTGGACGCCCTGCAATCGAAGGTCACCGCACACGCCCAGACGGCACCGATCTTAAGTGGAAGCAAATCGGAGTTAATGAAATTACCGACTCTCGTGAACTTCCATTCTTTATTCAATGGTTAACCGCAGATCACCCATCACAAGATGGAAAGGCAGTTGCTGCAATTGAGAAGATTACGATTGCAGATACTGAGCAACTATCAGACTCATGGTTTAAGACAGAGATTCTCGATGGATTAAATGGCACAGATATTGAGTTTATTGACCCGTCAGTAAATGAGGGTGAGTCAGGGATTGTTGCGGTTCATTTGATGACGCCGGGTGGCGTTGTTCGGTTGGACTAAAAATGCCACCAATCCATGCGATAAACGATTTAGATGGATGGATCTATGCTTAAAGTCTATACCCCGGATCATTCTCTGAATCGTATGGGTCATGAGGGAGATGTTATAAACGCAAGAAAAGTTTATTTATCTGGTTCCAATAAAAATCTAGAACACCTTCTTAGAAACAGATTTTCATGGATGAATGATTTTGTTTCAACCGCCGATCGTGGAGTAGAACTTGGAGCAGGAATTGGAGCAAGTCGCGATTTCCTAAATGTAGAATCACTTCTTCTGACAGATTTTCTAGATTCCGATTGGCTTGATAAAAAGAACATTGATGCATTGAATACGGGTCTCGACTCGGGGAGCTTTGATTTTGTTGTTGCATCAAACATGATTCATCATTTGGCGTTTCCGAAAAATTTCTTTGATGAGTGCTACAGAATTCTCAAGCCTGGCGGCAAGTTAATTATTCAAGAAGTCCATAGTTCAGTGATGATGCGCACCATTCTACGCCTTATGAGGCACGAAGGATTTGATGAGACAACTGACGTTTTTAGCCAAGACGGACCTTGTAATTTAGTGGATGATCCGTGGTCTGCGAACTGCTCAGTCCCAAAACTATTGTTTAGTTCCCACAAGAATTTTCAAAGAGTATTCCCAGATTGGAGAGTCATACATGACAGAAGAGTTGAATTCCTCCAATTTCTAAATTCCGGAGGCGTCATTGCTAAAACTTTCTACATCCCTTTAAGTCCAAAAATTTTGCTTTTCCAAGATAAAGTCGACCAGGTGCTAAATTCATTGTTCCCTGATTTTTTTGCTTTGCAAAGACAAATTGTCCTGCAAAAGTCCACAGATTAAATGAGAACTCCCTTCCACACCTTTGATAAGTTTTTCGAAATACCCGAATCACTTATTCACTTTACAAATTGGGTCAAGCAGTAGTGAGTCGATCCAAACTTCTCCGCCACTGGCGTATTGCTGGTCCGATGGATTAGCAACTATTCGGAACTGATGAAAATTTGTATTTGTTGACACTTCGATGATGAAGGGATTAATTTGGCTATCAGCTCTTAGACTTTGAAATTGAAGTAGTTTGCCGTCACGAAAAATCGAAACCGAACCGGAAGTCTGATGCTTAAATAGTTTCAATATTGCGCAACCTGTTCCACTAAAGAGTAATTCTTTTTGCGTGGAATTGGTAAACCAAACATCGTTTCCGAGCATAGCCCAGTCGGCTTTCTTTTCCCATCCAGTAAATTCGATTGGTTCAATTGTTTTGTAACATTGACCTTGGAACTTTATCCAAGTTGTATATCTCCAAGAAGGCTGCTCTATTGAATTGGTACCAACAACCAATCCTTCCGATTGGGGACAAAGGGTCAAAACATTTTGCGATATATCAACTGATGCCGTTAAAATATACACTTCAGTGTCTGAGTTAATTTCAAGAGCTGCTTGGACAACAGCTTCTGGAGATAAAAACTCCCTGGTCCGCTCAAATAGCATGATATCGATATTAGAATTGCCGAGTCTCCATGTGAACACCTGGAAACTAGGACTTCCAGCCAAGCTTACCGAATAAGTTGCTTTGAAGTTGGCACCAAGGTCAATGAAGCTTTTAGTTAGGTTGTTGTACTCGAGCCAAGAGGTAGAAATAAGTGATATCTTTTTTTGTTCCCCTTGAAACCCGATGGCCTGAACAGCGCGAGAGAGTTTTTCGAATGCAGACACCTTTTCCTGCTTAATTTCCCAGATTTTAGCCGGCGTAAGATATGAAGCATATTTGTATCGGAATCCATCGTTTGTTGGATTTGGAACTTTTGCATTAAATGAAATTAGTACGATAAGAAAAGCTATAACCAACGAGATGGTCCTAACTCTCTTTGTGTTATCGATCAAGTATTTCAGTCCCACCGCAGATTGGATAGCCAAGAATGGGATACCTACAACCAAAAATCTAGGTGTATCCATTCGACTCCCGTATATGAGAATCATTAAAGTGATAGGTGTTATGGAAAACATGAAAACCAGTAATGTCGATTTTATCCCAATACCTTTGAGGTGAATATAGACACCTAGAATTAACAAGATCAAATTAAATGGCAAGAGCACACTCACGATTTGAGAAATCGAATATGCCGGAAAGGAAAGTGACCATCCACTAGAGTTCAAAAGGTAAACGTCTAGGAAATCGATTGAAAATAGGGAATAGAGAAAGGCGCTAGAAAGTATTGATAATGACATAATGAGCAAAAATCTGAAAAGAATTAAATGTGCTCGAAAGTTTTTTAGCATATCGATTATCAAAAAGAGTGGAAACAAAAATATGACGTCACTTCTACAAAAAATAGCAAAACTGAATGAAAAACATGCCGAAATCAAATAAATCCATCTGCTTTTTAAGTAGAGGAATACGGTTAGTAGAAATAGAAAAAGAACTAAATTAACAGATGAAACAATTGATGCTGTAGCGATGAGATCAAATTGGAGAAGAAACATCGCCGCAACACTAAAAGTATCTGCAATTTTTAATTTTCTGGAAATAAGAATTGTGAGGACGAGACTTCCGGTATAACATAAAGTACCGATGAGCTGACCTATCAGAAGAGAGTCTAAAGAAAATAGTGAGCTAAAAAAATCGTAAGTTAAATACTCACCAGGTCGATTTTCGAAATTATACTTTAGTGTTGAAGTTGAGAAGTCTTGGAAATTCAAGTAATTAACTACATTAGTTACTGCAATTTCAAACCCCTCAAGCCCTACGGGCTTACTAAAAATTTGTGGAAAGTATGCATAACACAATAGTGCAGTAAGAATAGCGCTTCTTAATCTCGTCGGAATTGGATTTCCTTGTTTACTCAGTTGGAACGGCACCCTCAAAGTATTTGCCCCAACCAGTAGTCTTGAAATGGATCCCTCGATGCCGTCCAACCCAACATAGATTTTGCTTTGGTACTGTTACACAAAACGGATGAGGGATCACCAAGTCTTTCCGGACCTATTCTCCAAGGAATATCAGTGCCGCTTAATTTCGAAAACTGCTTAATTACTTCCAAAACGGTATATCCAGTGCCTGAGCCAAGATTCAGGGTAACTGACTGACCCTCTTCGGAAGCATAAAGCCATTTTATGGCCCTGATATGTGCGTCGACAATATCTGAAACATGCAAGTAATCTCTTAGACAACTTCCGTCACGGGTATCATGCCCTAGCCCAAAAATTTCTACAGCTGTCCTTGTACTTATGGCCTTCACTATCACTGGAAAGAGATTTGGAGCGTCAACTTCTGAAAACTCTTTTGAAATGGATCCAACAACATTAAAGTATCTAAAAATTATGCTTCGCACTCCAATTGCTGAAGTTTCTCTGAGGTAGTTTTCTGCAAAGTATTTACTCTTACCGTATGGATTTAACGGTCCAATTGGGGAATCTTCCCTCAGGTTTTCAAAGGAATTTGATTCCTTGTAAACCGCAGCAGTGGATGAAAAAACAATTTTTGCCACTTTTGCTTTTGCACATGACTTGATTACTTTCAACGTACCCTCTGTGTTTACATTAAAATACAATTCTGAATTATCAACAGATTCACTAACGCTTTTTTTTGCAGCAAGGTGAAAAACCCCATCTATTGAAAAATCTCTTAACAAAGATTCTAATAATTTTTCGTCTAGAATGGATCCTTCAATAAAGTTTACTTCCTTGCTTAGTCGGCTTTTCTTTCCCGTCGAAAGATCATCCAAGACTACAACATTGTGCCCTTCTTCAAGTAGCTTGATCACAAGGTGTGCTCCTATATAGCCTGCACCACCCGTGACCATCCAATTCATGCCATTATTGTAAGTACATTTCCTTGCTTAATCCTTTAAGTAAAGATTATTGTGTGGCGAGTCAGCAAAAATCGTTTGTTTTTATTGAATTCTGCGGATGAGGCGGTCCGCAGCCATAAGGTCCCGATTACTAAATCACCCTTTATTCAACGAGTTCCAGTCCAATAGCCATCCGATTGCTAACAATTTTCTTATAAGCCAGGTTTGATTGAACACAATTCCGAAAGTTTATTGCACAAATCTAAGAGAGTGCAATCAAAAATCAAATTCTAATTGGTAATCACTCCATTAACGAATGGAGCCACTTTTCAAATGAATTTGAAGTATGGACGACATTGAAGCTTTCAATAATTCTTGAGCGACATTGAACTCCCAGTTCATTGCGATCATCAGGCGGCATATTTACAATTTCTAGTATCTTCTTGGCCAATATTTTTGAATCTCCCGGGGGTACTAGGAGGTCAAATTCTTTGGTAATGAGTTCAGGGATGCCGCCGGTATTTGTGGAAACTACAGGGATACCATAAGACATGGCTTCCATGAGCGAAACGGGGATACCTTCTTGCTGTCCAGATCTCGCGATTCCGCTAGCAAGAATAATTAACTGGTAACTGGCTTGAGAGTATTCGGCCATCAACTGCGCATGGTCGATCTGTCCTCGGAAAAATATAGTTTTTTCCAAACCGAGTGCTTTAACAGATTTTTTCAGTTTACTTTCCAGAGGCCCTAAACCAATGATGTCAACACTGAAACTAATTTCTTCGGACTCGATTACTTTAATTGCGTTAAACAAAGTGATGTGATTCTTGATCGGAATGAGGTTTCCAACGCATGCAATTTTGAAGTCAGAAATTTGATTCTGGGTCGCCACAGTGGCTGGCACCTCTACCCCTAAATGAATAATCACAGATGAATCAGCTTCGAACCCAACCTGATTTAAAATCCGACTACCTCTCTTGGATATCAGGCGAACCCCGCTACATGATTCAATTTTTTGATCCAGGCTGACACCTTCAACGAGGTCACCGCTATGCCCCGAAAAAGACCAGTTAATTCCTGAAAGTCGTGAAGCATTCATTGCCAACATTGCTGGCCCAGACGCCCAGTAAGCGTGGACATGAGAAACCTTAAAATCAATTATGATTTTGGAAAGTTGTGGTCCATAGGCCGCAGAGATTGACTCCCTAAAATAGCGGCGAATTAAATTAAGCCTCTTTCTCTCAGTCCCTGTAGTCCCATGAATTATCAATTTCAAGAAAGTGAATAGAAAAATACTCCCGCACACTTTAGTGCGGCGAAGAGTTATGTGCTTCAAATCAGAGGCTCCCTGACGCAGGGAGCCTCTAGGCCAAAGGGGTATAAGAATGACGTTCATTCCAGATGCTAAAAGGCCACGAATTTCTGCTTCAACAAACTCTTCACCATGGCCAAAAGGAAAGGTGGAAGTGATTATCAAAACTGATTTCGAGTTTGGCACAATTCCTCCATTATGTAGTGTAAGTGTACAGTTGTGTATCAGAGGCAGTGCGCATTTTTGAACAGAAATTCTTTGAAAAGAATAGCGAGGTGTAAGAAAGTGCTAAAGAAAGCGGGCTTGCTGTCAATGGGAGCCTTATTCGCTCAAGGTATAACTTTTGCTGCCCTACCAATTCTCGCTCGGATCTATGGCCCCCTCGAGTTTGGCAAGTTTTCAATTCTGGTCGCCATTGGTTTGATGTTTAGCCCTTTAGCTACCCTTAAGCTTGAAACTTTGATGGTGGTCGAAAAGAATGACCAACTTGCAAGCATTTACCTCCGCCTTGCCTTCTACCTGACACTCTTTCTTTCGATTTTAATTTTGTTTGTTAGTTTAGTAATTGCTCTTATTTCTAATGTGAATCAAGATATTAGATTCGATGTTTATTGGCTTTTCTTGCCGCTATTCATAATCGTTAATTCGATAATCCTGTTATCTCAGCAAATTGCTTTGCGGGATCGGTCATATAAAAAATTCAGCCTCACAGGAATTTTTCAAAGCATCTTTGTTGCTTTCTCTCAAATAAGTTTGTCGTACACCACACCAAGGGCGATCAATCTCTTTTTGGGCTGGCTCTTTGGAAAAGTAGTTGGGATCTCTTGGCTCCTGCAAAAAACAAGAAAACTTTGGAGCATTCACATCAGAAAAGAGGGCGTTTACTTCGAGATGCTTCGGAAAATTTATCCCAAAGTTAAGTTACTGAATCAAGGAAGCCTCTTCGAAGCAATTGGTGTTGCTTTCCCAACAATTTATGTAGGTGTTGTTTTTGGAAATGAGATTGCCGGAATATTTTCTTTGAGCCAGATCCTGCTCATGGCTCCAATTGTTTTTGTCGGAAGTGGAATTGGATCTCTGATCCTGTCGGAGTACAGCACGGTCACAGGGGTCGGAATCCATAGTCTTGAGTACCAAAGAAGAGGTGTTAGAGGAATATTTTTTGTCCTAGTCTTTATTTCATCACTTTACATAGTTTTTTACTATTTCTTTGCTGGAATTCTAGTCCGAAACCTTTTTGGGTCTGCATGGTTGCCTGCCGTGGAATTGTTTAGTCTTATAGTTATTCCATACTCGGTTGGTTTGGTTTGGTACCCGCTTGTAAATCTCTTTTGGTCTAAGCAAGATTGGCGCAGCTATAGACAATTCTCTTTAATCCGTATGATTTTGCCAATTGTTTTGGCCATAATCTCTTACACAACTTCCCTTGATTGGAAACTCACAATTTTTCTGGTTAGTTGGGGAACCGCCATTTCGCAACTTCTCGGAATATATGTACTTAATTTAAAGTGGAAATTTCTAAACTCTAGAGACGCAGAGGGAGCTTAATCCTTAGTCTTTTTCGACGCGAGTGCCGTCGGGAGAAACAGAAATAATCCGGGCAAAAAGACTGCATTTACAAAGAGCCCCCATAGACCTTCGGGTCCAGATCTCGAAAGTATTACCGGTATAGCGGCAGAACTAAGTGCGATAGAGGGAAGTGCAATAATCGGCCAAAGTTTTCTTGGTGACATTCGGGAAACACACCAGAAAAAAAGAATTGCAAGAGAAAAATATCCACCAGCAACAAATGGAGCGAAGATTCCGATGTTCATCCAAAGTGCTGCTACAGGATTTATTGTGTAACCCTTGCTACTAGAGGCTTCAACGATTTTTGCATACCGCGCATAAGAATTCTCAAATTTAACACTCGGTCTCGAATTCATTTTTGTGATTACCCCGTACAGAGATGCATGAGAGTCTAAAATTTCACCCCTACCTACCCAATCGATATAACTTGACTTCTTAGTAAGAGCCTGCAGGATGGCTGAAGACTTAACCATAAGAGCACTTCTAGTTTCAAGCCTGCCTTCAGGTGCGACCGTGTTCACTTCGCCTCCAGGTGCGACCGTGTTCACTTCGCCTTCAGGTGCGACCGTGTTCACTTCGCCTTCAGGTGCGACCGTGTTCGTCTGTGGATTTACTGAGCCACCACTCAAATCCAAACCGCGTGTTGTCGACGATACAGAAATACAGAAAAATGAGACAAGGACAAGTACAACAATTAGTTTTACCTGAAGAAAATTTTGAGCTGAGGAACGATTCAAAAATGTTTTGAGTGAAATGGTTCCAACAATCAAGCCAACCAAAGTAAGGAACAGGGTGTTTCTTGCCCCAGTAATCCAAAAAGGATAACAAGCCAGTAAAAAAACGCACAAGTAGAAAAGTGAATAAACATTCTTTATATGCCTACTAAGAGTGGTCCCAATGACTAACAAAACAGAACCCAAAGCAGTTGAAAATAAAACACCAGTCCTCGAATAGTCAATAATTCTTGATGGAACTCTATTCTCGGTTAAGTAGAGAGGCATGTCTCCCGCAGCAAGTTCTAGTGCATTTAGATTAATTATAAGGAGGACAGCCAGGGCTCCATTAATGGTTAGAAGCAGGGGGTGAGAAAATCTGTCAGCAAAAGTCAGCCAGGAAATTTTTGAGAGGGTTCTGAATCGACGTTCGAGGTACGGGTGCGCTCTCCAAAGAATGAATAGCAAACATGAAATAAATAATATGTAACTCAGTAATGCGAATAAATAGTCTAAATCCGGAAATATTACAAAAAGTTCTTTTTCAATAATAAAAATTGGCGCAGTGCCTCCACTCAGTACTTTTCCAAACAGCAATGGGATGGCACCAAGTAGGCTCCAAAAGATTATAAAAAACAAACTGAAGAATATCGAGAGGGAGTTGTATCTTTTACTGACTTGAAAACTAAAAAAAAGCAAAGTGGGAACGGTAGCGAGTACTAATAGTAATTCAAATAACAACAAGTTGGACTCCGATACCCTTTGTCTATAATTCTACAAGTGAGCCCAAGAACTGGACTCATGAAAATCTATGTGAATGGTCAAAAATATAGAAATTAGCTTCTCCTCGAGCTTGAGTTAATCGCTTGATTAGACCCTCTAACACCGTAAATGGCAGCTTTGGATTACCCAATCCCATGTTCAGCAGAAGTTAAATTTGGAGGCTCTTTTATAGTAGGGTTCAGGTTGGAGGGGTAGGATGATGATTTCTCAAGCGGTGATTTCACCCGAAGCCCAGATTTCTCAAGGGGTCGTTATCTGGGCATTCAGCCAGGTTCGTGAGAAAGCAAAAATCGGTGAAGACACAATTGTGGGAAGTCATGTTTATATAGATGCAAACGTCCAGATCGGAAGCAACTGTAAAATCCAAAATCGAGCCCTGATTTATGATCCTGCAAAAATTCACGATGGTGTTTTTATTGGCCCAGGGGTGATCCTTACCAACGATAAGAACCCCCGCTCCATTTCAATTGCGGGAGAGGTGAAAAGCAAGGATGATTGGGTCAAGGTGGGTGTAGAAATTCTTGATGGGGCATCAATTGGCGCAGGAGCGATCTGCGTAGCTCCCGTGAAGGTAGGAAAATGGGCCCTGGTAGGCGCAGGGTCAGTTGTAATAAAAAATGTCAGGGACTTTGCGCTAGTTGTTGGAAATCCAGCTCGGCAGGTTGGCTGGGTTGGCCCCGCAGGCGTTCCATTAAAGAGGGTTTCAGATTCGGTATTTGAATGTCCAAATACATTGACTAGATTTGAAGTTATTAATTCCGAATTGCATGAAACAATCTAGACATGAAACTCATTCAGCTTGCCAAACCGCAAATTGCTCGTGGAGAGCGCAAAGCTGTAGATCGAGTCTTAAGGAGCTTGAGCCTTGCTCAAGGCCCTGAAGTCAAGAACTTTGAATTAGAGTTTTCTAATTTCGTCGAAGAGCGTGAGTGCGTCGCTGTTAATTCTGGAACATCGGCACTTCATCTATGCCTGATTGCATTAGGTATTGGACCTGGAGACGAGGTTATCGTTCCTTCCTTTACATTTGCCGCAACGGCAAATGTTGTTGCACTAGTAGGAGCAACCCCGGTATTTGTTGACATTGAGCCCAAGACATACTGCATAAATCCCTCCCTGATTAAATCTGCAATTACTACAAAAACCAAAGCAATTATCGTGGTTCATTTGTATGGATTGCTTGCGGAAATGACAAGTATCAGCAAGATAGCCAGAGAGCATTCACTCTTGGTGATAGAGGATGCGGCTCAAGCTCATATTGCAAGCATTGAAAACAAAATGGTTGGCACTTTTGGAGATGCTGCTGCGTTTTCATTTTACCCAACTAAGAATATGACCTCGGGGGAAGGTGGGATGGCCGTTCTATCCGATTCAAGCCTCGCAAGAACTTGCCGCTTGCTAAGAAACCAAGGTATGGAGAAGCGCTATCAAAATGAAGTGCCAGGTTACAACTTGAGAATGACCGACATACATGCGGCTATCGGTAGAGTCCAACTAAAAAAACTTGCCGGAATGACAGACAAACGAATTGAGAATGCGAACTTTTTAACCAGAAACCTTGAAACGGAATTTGTCCCATATGTTCCAAACGGGTACAAGCATGTTTTCCATCAGTACACAGTCAGAATTAAACAAAATAGAGAAGATTTTTCAAAAAGATTAAACGAATCTGGAATCGGTAACGATGTTTACTACCCTACACAAGTTCACAAATTACCTTCATTTGCCCTGAAACTCGATTTGCTTGAGACTGAAGCAGCCACTAAAGAGGTTCTTTCTCTTCCCGTTCACCCTGGGTTAAGAAAGAAAGACTTGCGTCGAATTGTTTCAGTTTTCAACTCGCTTTTAAATGATTCGCAGAGAAAATGACTCGATTGAAAGTTGGACTTATAGGTCTTGGGATGATGGGCAAGAATCATCTGAGGATTCTTGCCTCACTTGACGATGTGGAGTTGGTTGGGGTCGCGGATCCGCTAGCCACGGTTGACCTGGCTAGCAGTACAGGCGGGCACGAAACTTTTACGGAGTATCGAGATTTATTGGACCGAGGATTAGATTATTGCGTAATTGCAGCGCCCACAGGTTTTCATAGAGAGATTTCAGTAGAGGCGCTTAGTAGAGGGGTGAACTGTTTGATTGAAAAACCAGTCGCCGTTAATCATGAAGAAGCCTTAAAAATACAATTTGCAGCTGAAAAGGCAAAAAAACTTGTCGCAATTGGACATATTGAGCGGTATAACTCTGCAATTCGCCAGCTTAAGAAAAGATTATTGGAAGGAGATTTGGGTGCCATCTATCAAATTTCACTTCGCCGGCAAGGACCATTTCCTTCAAGAATTGCAGATGTTGGTGTAGTGAAAGACCTTGCAACCCACGATATTGATCTCGCGATGTGGCTTTCCCAGAGCCAATTTGCCACCGTAAATGCACAAACCACCCATCGTTCAGGTAGAGACCATGAAGATCTTGTGTCAATAAACGGCAAACTGCAAAATCAAGTGGTAGTCAACCTGCTGGTTAATTGGCTAAGCCCTCTAAAGGAGCGAAGTGTAGTTGTGACCGGTGAAAAAGGTGCCTTTGTTGTGGACACTCTGAATTCTGATTTAACGTTTTATGAAAATGGCAACCATCAAGTATCGCAAGACTTTTATCTTCACTTCAAAGGTGTGAAACAAGGGAATGTGACTACTTTCGCTTTTGATAAACCAGAGCCACTGCGAGTGGAACATGAGAACTTTAGAGATCGATTACTTGGGAAGGAATCGGAGATTGCAACATTGGCAGAAGGAATTGAAACAGTCAGAGTTGCGGATGCCGTCATTGAGAGTAGTAAGTTAGGTCAGAGCATTAAATTATGAATGTGACAGTTATTGGAATGGGTAAGATTGGTCTGCCCCTTGCCGTTAATTTTGCAAGAAGCGGTGCCTATGTGACTGGCTTGGATGTTCAGCAAAAAGTTGTAAGTCAAATAAATTCAGGAATTGAACCCTTTCCAGGGGAAAGAGATTTAGAAGTCCACCTCAAAGCGTGCGTAGAGAATGGGTCACTTTTAGCAACTCTGGATAAGGCTGTAAGTATTTCAAAAGCCGACGTACTTGTAATCTGCATTCCCCTCATTGTCGATACATACGGCAATCCAGATTTTGGTAATATCGATGAGCTTGCGAAAGAAATTGGTTCTTTTCTTAGGGTCGGATCATTAGTCTGTTTCGAAACCACGTTGCCAGTGGGAACAACAAGAAATCGATTTACCGTAGCAGTCGAGGCGGTTTCAGGCCTAAAAGTTGGGGAAGACTTTTTCGTAGTGTTTTCCCCTGAGCGCGTTTTGACTGGAAGAGTTTTTCAAGATTTGCGTCGATATCCTAAATTAGTTGGAGGGGTGACAGATGCTTGCACCCAACGTGGGGTTGAGTTTTATAGTTCTGTTTTACAGTTTGATCCAAGAACCGATCTCGAACGACCAAATGGCGTTTGGGCTATGAAAAATGCTGAGGCCGCTGAATTTGCAAAAATTGCTGAAACTACCTATCGGGATGTAAATATCGGTTTAGCAAATGAGTTCGCAGTTTATGCCAACTCGATGGGCGTAGACATCTTGGAAGTAATTGAAGCGTCAAATTCACAACCATATTCACACATTCATACTCCGGGAATTTCAGTAGGTGGACATTGCATCCCGGTCTATCCACGCTTTTACATGTGGGAGAACAGCGAATCCCAGATTGTGGCGGCAGCTCGTCTAAGGAACCTTGATATGCCACGTCGCGCAGTACACCAAATAATAGAAGAATTTGGCAACTTAAATGGCTTAAAGATCGCCATATTGGGAATCACATATCGGGCAGGAGTAAAAGAGGCAGCGTTTTCTGGAGCGCTAGATTTGTTGAAGTACTTGGAGCAAGAAAGTGTGACTGTATTTGGACTTGATCCATTTTACGATGAAAGAGAAATTATGAATTTTGGATTTATGGGTGCTGCGGACTTAAGTCAGATGGACGGCGTAATCATCCATACGGATCACCAAGAGTTTAACATGTTGGATTTTGAAAATTTTGTAAACCTGAAATTTGTTTATGATGGGCGACGGTCTCATGCTGAATTAAGGCGTTCGAAAACACTCAAGTATTTAACTTACTAAAAATGTGTGGCTTGGGCCGGGATCGAACCGGCGACCTAACGATTTTCAGTCGTTCGCTCGTACCAACTGAGCTACCAAGCCAACAAAGATCTTGCTAGTAGTTGCCCACCAGTACGTATGGCACACAA
>Ga0164292_10001020_pt1 | contig 22305 bp, 31 predicted proteins | sample GEODES117metaG_FD_111486 | JGI IMG/M metagenome (GOLD analysis project Ga0164292, IMG submission 111486) | Eutrophic lake water microbial communities from Lake Mendota, Wisconsin, USA - GEODES117 metaG | ecosystem: Environmental > Aquatic > Freshwater > Lake | place: USA: Lake Mendota...
GAGTCCCGTGGCGGCGCCGACGAGGAAGTGGTGTTGGTCGGTGTAGCCCTCAAGGGTCAGACCGCATGCGGTGGCATCTTGCGCAAGGGCGGTGAAATCGACATGGGCTGTGATGTCTTTTCCGCCCGGATTTTCCAGCGGGGCATCATCGCGGCGGTGTTGTGCGTAGCAGGCCAGCGTGCCGCCCGAGCGGTGCGGGGCTAGTAGATCGGCGCGCGGCATTCCATAGTCGATGGCTAGGAGAAACCCCTGGCGCAGGCGCGAGGAAATCGTTTCGATCAGGTCGCGCTGGTGACGTCGGAGTTCCGTTCGGTAGCCATCAGGGCGCGGCGGAAGATCTGTGTTCTGGATCGGATGGGGGGCTGGTTTGAAGGAAAAACCGGCTTCGTCGTCGTGCACCTGCAGTTCATGCCAGCCACCGGCGCGTGCCTCCAGAATGTCGAAGGGCAGGGCATCGAACAGCTCATTGGAAAAATGAACTCCATCGAAGGGAGGCAGATCGTTCGCGCGCTCGACCCACTCGACATTGCATCCTGCGAGTGTGGCGGCTTGCTTTTCGCGGAGGAGGGAAAAGGGCTCGACGATTGTGAGAGAAATGCCAGCCAGTGGAGTTTCGGAAAGGGCATTCAGGATATCGCTTGAAAGGCGGCCATCATTCGCGCCTTGCTCTACAAGTCGGAATTCTGGAGGGCGTCCAAGTGCTTCCCACATTTCCAAAAACTGCCCTGCCAAAACCGTGCCGAAGACGGGTCCGATGCTCACATTTGTAAAGAAATCGCCCTCACGGCCAACAGCTGCGCGGCCTGATGAGTAGTAGCCGTCAAATGGATCATAAAGCGCAAGGTCCATGAAACGGGAGAAGGCTAGGGGGCCAAGCCTTTCGATTTCCTGGCGAATGCGGTTGTTAAGGCTTGGTAACCTCGCGGACATAGACATTAATCTGACCGCCTTGGATTTCTTTGACTTCCATTACCTGGAAGGGACGCCGGGAGTCACGAGAGACTGCGGAACCCTCTGCTGGTGCGGTCATGCCGTTCGGGTATTGAACGATGATACGGATATTGTCGGTGCGTGATCCAAAGCCACGTTGCGGTGTGCGTATGACAGCGCGGTCGCTTCCGGCAGCTGTGACATAAAAGCTGCCCTGCAGATAAATCCTCTCTCCGCCGGTGCCTTTTCTCGCGATTTCCGAGAGGTCGCTCGGTGCGACAAGGCGGCCTCTTGGCATGCGGCCCGGTTCATAGAGTGGCCAGTTCTTGGAACCGGCTGCGGCGATGGCTTTGGGAGCCTCAGGGGTTGGCGACGGTGAGGGCGTTGGCGTAGCGGATGGCAACGGCAATGGAGTGGCTGATGGTGCGGGAGTGGGCGATGGTTTTGGCGTAGCGGATGGCAATGGCGATGGAGTGGGCAGAGCGGCGGCCAGAATGTTCGGCGTGGCTGAGGGAGACGGCTCTGGCGTGTCAACGGAAACTGGCTTCTCAACCCGCATGAGGCGTGCCTGTTCGGCGGTTGGATCCTCAGGCAGGGGCTCCTGTTTTTTCGTTGCGGTGAGACGTGCTTTTTTACGGAAGTGTTCGTATTTCGCATCAGCTTCCTTTTGGCGAGTAGCGTCGATAACAGGCAGTCCGGCGCGCACATTGAGCATTGTAGGCGGTTCGAGGGTGAATGTGCCGTCCGAGGCAACTGACTCGTAGCTCGGATACATAATTGAAACGGTTGTTAGCTTCAGTCTTCCATCCTTGAGGCGTTCGATGTGGATGATCGCAGCCAGTTCGTTTTCGCGCTTCAGATCAATGTCGAGGCCTGTGAGAAGTGTTCGGTGAAGGGTTGGGATAACCTGCTTGCCAGAAGAAAAAATCTGCTCAATCAGGAGGCGTGGGTCGTCCTTAGAAACGGCAAGCGCAGCAACACCGGAGGGGAAATAATCACTCCCGGTGAGTTCAAATGAATCGAGGATGTTAAAGGTGCCCAGGACGTATGGTACAAGCCCGTCGGCAGGCTTGTAGTTGCGGATATAGTTACGAATGAGGATTTCATTCGTGCGCTCGAGTTGGCGGGGCTTCATTTTCCCAAAGCGCTCCATGATCTGCTGTGCGCGGAGAAATTCGCCACGAGGTGCCTGGGTGAGTTCGAAGCGTTTGGGGGGGTCGATTTTTTTAAGTTTGGTGAGGACGTCGTGACTGAAGGGCTTTTCCGGATGTCCGAAAACATAGAAACTTCCTATCCAACAAGCGATTGCGATGCCTATGAATATTAGGATGAGTACGGTCCAGGCGAAGAGTCCGTTCTCGTCTTTGTGCGCGGATTTGGATGGGTCAGAGTCGGGGTCCTTAAACCAGGCACGGCTGTTTTTTATTTCTGGATCTAGCGGCATTTGGCTTAGGCCTTGGCGGCTGCAGCGGGTTCAAAAGAAGTGCCGCAGCCACAGGATCTCGTGGCATGGGGATTGCGAATGCGGAAACCCGCTCCGGATAGGCCGTCTTCGTAATCCAATGAGGAACCGTCCAACTTTAGTGCACTTTCTGGATCAATGAAAACTTTGGCTCCCAAATGTTGGATAATCGCATCGTTGGGTTTGGCGGAGTCAATTTCCATGACATATTGAAGACCGGCACAACCGCCCTTTTCGACAGCTAGTCGGAGTCCTTCCCCTGAACCTTTGGAGGTAATCAGGTCCAGCAGGGCAAGAGCGGCTTGGTCCGTTAGAGTGATCACGCTCTTTTCTTATGAACGAATCCGTGCAAAGTCAAACGACATGGGAAAGATCCACCTGCTTACAGACGAAGTCGCAAGCCAAGTTGCGGCAGGGGAGGTTGTGGAGCGACCAGCTTCAGTGGTGAAGGAACTTGTGGAAAATAGCATCGATGCAGGTGCGCGCAGGATTCGCGTGGAATTTGACCGTGGTGGAACCCAGTTGATTCGGGTGCAAGATGACGGCTCCGGGATGGACCGAGAGGATGCGCTGCTCAGCTTGGAGCGGCATGCCACCAGTAAGATCCGCACGGCTGCAGATTTGGCGGATGTGGGCACTATGGGGTTTCGCGGGGAGGCGGTGCCGAGTATTGCGAGCGTCTCCCGATTCCGTCTGGTGACACGCGCAGCCGAGGCTCCGGCTGGAACGGAAATTCAGATCGCGGGCGGGAAAATCGAGTCGGTCTCGGACAGCGGAGGCCCTCCGGGAACATCGGTGGAAGTGAGGTCGTTGTTCTTCAACCTGCCAGCCCGAAAAAAATTTCTGCGGGGTGAAGAGACTGAGGCGGCCCATATTTTGCATAAGATGCAGTCACTCGCCATCGCGCATCCGGACGTTGCTATGACACTTCTGCGCGATGGTCGAGTGGTCTGGCAGGCCGCCGCCACGAAAGATCACGAGGTTCGGATACGCGACCTTTTTGGCGCAGATTTTGTGAGGCGGCTCATACTCGTTCAACCAATCGAAGAAAACGGCATTCGTATCGAGGGATTCGTGGCTAAGCCAGGGGAGGGAAGGCCTGACCGAGAGCTGCAGTTTGTTGTTCTTAACAGACGAGTGGTTCAGTGCCCTGCTGTATTTCAATCGTTGCGGGAGGCTTATAGGGAGGCACTGCCAAAGGGACGGCATCCTCTGGCCGTTTTAAGAGTCACGATGGACCCGCTGTCTTTTGATTGCAATGTGCACCCAGCCAAGCGCGAGGTGCGTTTGCATCGGCCTGATCAGGTTCGGCAGGCGGTTTATGCAGCAGCGAAGCAGGCGTTGGATATGTTTCGAACGCCCGTCGAGGCTACTCCAAAAGGTCCTGCGAAGGTTCGGAGCGATGTGATGACTGAGAAGGTTCTACATAGCCCGTCGTATCCAGTATTCTCTCAACCTGCGCAAATGGATCTGCCTGTCATGCCTCAGCCTGAGCAAACTGTTGAGAGTGATGATGCTTTTCGTCTTCTTGGCGGCATTGGCGGTCGCTGGATTCTTATGGAGGGCAGTGAGGGACTCGTCTTGCTTGATGTCCGGGCTGCATCGGAGCGAATCATTTTCGAGGGTCTTCGCCGCGAGGTCGCCATCGGTCGAGTGGCATCACAGCGTCTTCTCCTCCCGGAAATCGTCGAGCTCACTCCGAAGGATGCTGTCTGGATTTCTGAAAATCTCGAAGCCCTGCAGATGGCTGGATTTTTACTCGAGGCTTTCGGGGGCTTTTCATTCAAGATCGAGGCCCTGCCATCGTGTCTATTGGAGTGCGATGCCCGCGCATCGTTGCTCGATGTATGCGGAACTCTGCGCTCAACCGGCCTTCTCGGATCGACTCAACCGGTGCTCGAGGCCCTCGTGCGATCAGTGTCTCGCATGGCTGCATTGAATGGTTTTGCCTACGAGGAATCCCGCGCGCGTCGTCTAGTCCGCGAGTTGCTCAAATGCGAATTGCCCTACGCCTGTCCGCAAGGGCGTCCCACAATGATCCAATGGTCGTTCAGCGAGCTGGATCGAAAATTCGGTCGCTGATTTCCGTTGCTAGCGGGTTGCTTGCAGGAAATCTGTGTGAGATAAATCGCATATGCCCGATCTCCGAATCGAACCTGCGACCTTGGATGACCTGCCCGAGTTGACCGAACTCCTCCGCGACTTGTTCCAGCAAGAGGCGGATTTTCAGCCCGACCGGGAAAAGCAAATGCGTGGTCTGCGCTTGATTTTGGAGCAGCCAGCAAGGGGTCGGATTTTTGTTCTGAGAAATGAGAGAATGATCATTGGAATGATCAATCTTCTTATCACCATCAGCACGGCAGAGGGTGGTTTTGTGCTAGTCTTGGAAGACTTGGTTGTGAACCGCGAACATCGTGGGAACGGCTACGGTTCGCGCCTCTTGCAGCATGCCATCGGGTTTGCACGTGAGAAAAAATTTCTCCGCATCACACTTCTTACCGACAATTCCGCGGATACGCCTGGGTTCTATCTCAAGCATGGATTTGTCGAAAGTGAGATGAAGCCAATGCGCTATTTTGTGGATCATGAATCCTGATTTACTCGTGGTGGAGGGCGCGCATTGAGCCGAGGCATCAAGACGGCCTTTGTGCTTGGGGCAGGGCTTGGGACGCGCCTGCGTCCGCTTACCGACGAGCGCCCCAAACCGCTTGTCCCGATTTTCAACAAGCCACTCATCACTTTTGCCTTTGATCACCTGATTGCCGCAGGAGTCTCTCGATTCGTTGTGAATACTCATCATCGGCCGGAAGCCTACTCACGATGGCTCGGCGAGACCAACGGCCAAACTGAGTACCGAGGATGTCCTGTTTTTTTTCGCCATGAACCGGTGCTTCTCGAGACAGGCGGGGGCATCAAGAATGCCGCCGACCTCATCGGCGATGAGCCCTTTCTGGTTTACAATGGGGATGTCCTCGCGGACTTCCCGTTGCAAAGCCTAGTTGCATCTCACCAGCGCTCGGGCAGCATTGCGACGCTTGCTCTGCGCGCCTCGGGAGTTGAGCGCCGGATCCAGTGCGATCCCGCGACAGGGCGTATCACTGATATGCGTGGCCTCATTGGCGGGCGATCTGAGCCAGCATTTCTTTTCACAGGTGTGAGTGTTTTCTCTCCTGAAATTTTCAAACACATCCCGGCGGGTGAAGTTGTTTCGATTATTCCTGTTCTGGTTGATCTCATGCGTGTTGGAATGCCGGTGAGCGGAGAGTTGATGAATGAGGGTGTGTGGTTTGATATCGGAAATGTCTCTTCTTACATGGAGGTGCACCGAATTTTGAGCGAAGGCTCTCATGCCTTTTCTTACCTTCCCGCTGACTGGCTGCAGCCGGTTCAAAACGGTGCGCGCATTCGCCCGGGAGCCTTTATTGCAGGGTGCTCAGCGGTCGCAGCGGGAGCGGATGTGGGAGAGGGTGCCGAGTTGGAAAATGTGATCGTCTGGCCGGATGCAAAAGTTCAACCACGAGCACGCCTGGTCGATGCAGTGCTCACATCTCAGGGCCTCTACCAATGCCATTGCGCACCAGGTGCCGTCGGTGAATAGTCAGTGCGTCTTTGCAAGTATGGTGCTTCTCTCAAAAATTCAAATATTCGCTGTTGTTATTATGGCCGCCATGTGTCTCGCCGGATGCGCGAAACAGAGCTTTGATCCCGACAAGGCGCCGGAGTTTTTGGTCCAGTCGGACTATGCTCCTTTTTACTCTCTCGGGCCTGGACAGGATCGCGGGCCGGATGCTTCGCTGAAGCGGGGAGAGCGTGTGAAAATGCTTCGCCGCGAGTTTGGTTTTAGCTATGTGGAGATCGTGGGAGGTCGCAAGGGCTACATCGCCAACGAAGAGATTGCGCCAGCCCCGCCGCGTGAGGCTAAGCCCTTACCGCGCCCCGTTCGCAAAGCCGCTCAGAGCGGTCCGGCGCGGATTTCGGATGCGTTCGAAAGTCACCTCCCAATGCCTGAAATCGAGACTTTGCCGGAACCCGTTGATATTCTCCATCCGATTTCCGAGATCGAAACCCCTGCTGACTCAAAGCCGGAATTTCGTTATTGAAGTGGCTGCGGAATACCCTCGTGGTATTCCATCGCGGTGGAAACAAGAACGCTGTTTGTAATTTTTTTCATTTTTTCTCTTGCCAACTTTTCGCGGCTCTGTAGTTTCCCACTTCCCGCAAAGCCTCGAGGGGGATAGAATCATAAAAATCTTGGTTCCTCTTCTCCTCTTCGAAGTTTGAAGTAATGCGGAAAAAAGAAACATGAAAAACAACGTACACACTCAAGCCGAAGCCGCGACGAAAGCGGTGGCGAGTCGTTGTGCTGTCGAAAACTTTTGATCATGAGCGCCACCGTTCTTACAGCCGCAGACGCCGCCAAGGCGAAGATTGAACTCATAACAGAGGAAGCCAAGGGCAACCAAGCTGTGCATGATGTGGTCGTTGCACTCCAAGCAGCCCGCCGCAGCGGCACTGCTTGTGCAAAGACCAAAGCCGATGTCAACCTCTCAGGGCGCAAACCATGGCGTCAAAAAGGAACAGGCCGCGCCCGCGCCGGATACTTCTCGAGCCCGGTATGGGTTGGTGGTGGTGTGGCTCATGGACCAATTCCCCGCGATTACTCGAAGAACACACCGAAGGCCGTCAAAAAACTTGCTCTCCGCAAAGCTCTCAGTGCCCGCATCGCCCTGGGCGATGTTCTCCTCGTTGACAGCTTCGTCGTGGCAGAGCCTAAGACCAAGCAGTTTGTCACACTTCTTCGCTCTGCCACCCCGGATGCCCGCAAGACCCTCATCGTTTCTGAAGGATTCGATGAAAACACCTTCAAAGCTGCTCGTAATGTCGCCACGGCTCAACTCACCCGCGCATCCGATGTCAATACCGAGCATCTCCTCGCATTCGACAAGATTATCGTGACCCGTGGGGCTCTCGACAAAATTTCTGAAAGGCTCGCGTAATGAATACTGAAGTATACGACCATATCGAAACAGTCCTGCTGACCGAGAAAGCAACCCTGCTATCTGAAAAGCTCAACAAATACGTTTTCCGTGTTCGTCCATCGGCCAACAAACTGCAAATCAAGCGTGCCATCGAGATAATTTTCAAAAAAAAGGTCGCTGATGTGAACACAGCAAACTTCGCTGGTAAAAAAAAGCGCGAGCGTCGTGCCGACTTCGGTCGTCAAGCGAACTGGAAGAAAGCAATCGTAACCCTGAAAGAGGGCGAAAAACTCGATCTTGTCTAAGAAACTCAGACCATGGCCATTAAAACCTTTAGACCACTCACTCCAGCCGCCCGCTTCAAGGCGCTTCCGGATTTCGCTGAGATCACCAAGACCAAGCCGGAAAAAAAACTAACCGAGCCAATCAAGCGCACAGGTGGTCGCAACAATCAAGGCCGCATCACGATGCGTCATATCGGAGGGGGGCACAAGCGCCGCTACCGTATTATCGATTTCAAGCGTAGCCGTCGGGATGTGATCGCTGAGGTTATTGGTATCGAATATGATCCGAACCGCACTGCGCGCATTGCCCTTCTGAAATACGAGGATGGGGAGAAAGCTTACATTCTCGCACCTGTTGGCCTTGAGGTTGGCCAAAAAGTTTTGGCGGGTGAGAAAGTAGATCCAAATGTTGGAAATGCTCTCCCACTTAAGTCTATTCCACTTGGAACCTCGATCCACAATGTTGAATTTATTCCTGGTCGTGGTGGACAGATCGTGCGTAGTGCCGGATCAGTAGCAGTCTTGGCCAACCGCGAAGGGGGCTATGCTCTTATAAAATTGGCATCCGGTGAAATTCGCCGCATCAATGAGAATTGTTACGCAACAGTCGGACAAGTTGGAAATTCTGATCATATGAATGTTTCCTCTGGAAAGGCTGGTCGCAGTCGCTGGCTTGGCATCCGACCACATGTTCGTGGCATGGTCATGAATCCAGTGGATCACCCAATGGGGGGAGGGCAAGGCAAGAGTAAGGGGGGTGGCGGTCGTCATCACCCGATGTCCCCTTGGGGCCAGCTCGCTAAGGGTTTCAAGACCCGCCGCAAACATAAACCAAGCGATACATTTATCGTTCAGCGCCGGAAATCCAAAGCTAAGAATTAATCATGGCACGCTCACTTAAAAAAGGCCCGTATGTCGAGTGGAAGCTCCTCGATAAAATCGACAAAATGAACGAATCCGGCGGCAAAAAGCCAATCAAAACTTGGTCACGCCGCAGCACGATTACCCCAGACTTTGTCGGACACACTTTTAATGTTCATAATGGCAAGACCTTCATACCTGTTTTTGTAACGGAAAACATGGTTGGCCACAAACTAGGGGAATTTTCCCCAACGCGTATCTTTAAGAAACACGGTTCTCACACCGCAAAAGTGACTAAGTAAAACATGAGGGTTGTCGCCACGGCGGCAGCGCTCATCATCCTGCCGATGCTTTCGACAGCCAAGGCTCAGGATGATCGATCTTTGACAGATATTGAATCACGAATTGGGAACGCCAAGGCTCAAGCCTCGGACTCCGATTCTAATACTATTGGTGCCTTGAGGGAACAACTCCTCTTGGCCGAATCGACCATTAGCGCACTGACTGCTACAGTTGCGGAAATGGGAAATAGTGCCGAAGCAAGTCGACGCGAGCTTGAAGATGCGAATCTCAGACTTGAAGTTCTTGCTGTAACCGAGAAAGAAAGCAAAACAGAGGCTTTGGAGTCACGATTGCTTCAATGCCTTCGAGAGTTGCGTCTGATCAAATATGACAAAGACTCAGCCAGACAGCAGTTGTTATTATTGTCTGAAGCGATTCAAATGCTTCTTTTAACTTCAGCAGAAACTAATCCGCAATCTCGACTTGCCGTCGAGGCTGAGTTACGAAAAACAAGCGAATTACTTAGAGAGAATCGATTAGATGAAAATAAAGTAGAACCAAGTCTCTCTAATGCTGCTGTTCTTGATACTCGAGATGATATATCTCTTGTAGTGGCAAACATAGGCAGAGCCCATGGCGTAAAAATAGGAATGCCTTTTAAGGTATTACGAAACGGAAAACTAATAAACACTATAAAAATAGTGGACGTCCGGGAAAAAATTTCCGGTGGCGTGATTCAATCTCTTACGAAGGAAACTATTAGAATAGAAAAAGGCGACATTCTCAAAGTAGACGCCCAAAAATAAATAAACACAAAATAACAATGCAGGTAAAATCGATTCATAGGTTCGCCAAAATCTCGGCCTTCAAGGCTCGTGAGGTCACTCGTGCCATACAAGGGTTGCCAGCTACCGACGCAGTCGATCTCCTGCGTTTTACTCCCAAAAAGGCAGCTGGCCTTATTCTCAAGACGCTCAAAAGCGCTATAGCTAACGCTGAAAATAACAACCAACTCAATCCTAACGACCTCGTTGTTAAAGAAGCTGTTGTAGGAGAGGGGCCAACTCTTAAGCGCTTCCAACCAAAAGCCCGTGGAAGCGCAGGCCCCATACGCAAGCGTACCAGTCACATCAGCGTGATCCTCACGGATGAAGTGGGAATCGTTCGTCGCAGCGACAAGCCAAAGAAAAAGTCTGCTAACAAAAAATCGATCGCCGATCAGAAACCTCCTGCATCTAAAGTCGAAGCCGCAACATCAACTGAAGCCTCCGCCACAACTGCGGAAACTAAGGAATAATCATGGGACAAAAAGTTAATCCAATCGGATTCCGCCTCCCCGTTACTCGAGACTGGGGTTCACGCTGGTATGCCTCGCGCAAAGATTTTGCCGACTACCTCATTGCTGATGAAAAAATCCGCAATGTTCTCAAGAAAAAGCTGAAGCAAGCAGCCATCTCACGCATTGTTATCGAGCGCGCATGGAATAGTGTTCGTGTCACAATCCATACCGCGCGTCCTGGGGTAGTCATCGGTCGCCGAGGCCAAGAAATTGAAGGCCTCACCAAAGAGGTTAGTGATCTCGCCGGTGGAAAACAGGTCAAAATCGATATTGTCGAGGTTAAGAATCCGGACATGGATGCCCAGCTTGTTGCCGAAAATGTCGCCTCTCAACTGGAGCGACGCATTTCTTTCCGTCGAGCCATGAAGCGTGCTGTCCAGATAACCATGGAACAAGGTGCCTTAGGTATAAAAATCCGTGTAGCCGGTCGACTTGGTGGAGCTGAAATCGCCCGTACCGAGCGCTACCATGAAGGCAAAGTCCCTCTACATACACTCCGTACTCCTATAGACTACGGTTTTACAGAAGCAGAAACAGTCGCTGGCAAAATCGGCGTCAAATGCTGGATCTGCAAGAAAGTCGAAGAAGTAACAGAGCAAAGCCAAGAGGCTCGTCCTTCATCGCCAGTCGCTCACGGTCCTGCTGATGTATCACAGGCTGTATAAACTCTCGAGAAACTTTAAGTAAAAGGATAAAATTATGCCATTGATGCCAAAACGCGTGAAGTATCGCAAGACGCAGCGGGGAAGTCGCAAAGGACTTGCATCACGCAATACAACAATTGATTTCGGTGAATTTGGCCTCCAAACATTGGAGCGTGGATGGATCACAAACACTCAAATTGAAGCCGCACGTGTTGCTCTAACACGTAACATGAAGCGCAAAGGCAAGCTTTGGATTCGAATCTTCCCTGACAAGTCCGTAACTGCGCGTCCGCCCGAAACTCGAATGGGTAAAGGAAAGGGTCAACCTGAATACTGGGTGGCTGTGGTACGTCCCGGCAATATTCTTTTCGAATTGGATGGAATCTCTGAAACAGTGGCTCGCGATTCTCTTCGATTGGCAGCAAACAAACTCCCGCTTCGCACGCGGTTCCTAACTCGCCACCACGCAGCGTAAATGCCGATATGAAAATCAAGGAAATTCAGGAACTTACCCCGAAAGAACTCGTCTCCCGCAAACGCGAACTAAAAGAAGAGATGTTCAACCTGCGGATTCAACAACAAAGCTCCCAACTTGAGAGACCGCACCTCATTCGGGTAGCTCGTCGCAATGTTGCGCGCATAGAAACCGTTCTCAGCCGCAAGGCCCGGGAAGCAGCAGTTAAGTAGTCAATGGAAGAAACAATCACTCCCGAAACCGTGCAAACCGAGTCCCGCGGACTGCGTAAGGTTCGTGTCGGCGAAGTCGTCTCGAATAAAATGGATAAGACCATTGTTGTTCGCACAATCACACGCGTGCCCCATCCAAAATTTGGTAAGATTACAAAGCACGTAACAAAATTCCATGCTCACGACGAAAAAAATGAAGCCCAAATTGGCGACCGTGTCAGCATTATGGAAACCCGCCCGCTCAGCCGCACCAAGCGCTGGCGCCTCGTCGAAGTTCTTAAACACTAAATTGCCATGATTCAAATCCGCTCACGCCTAGATGTCGCCGACAATACCGGTGCCCGTATGGCCACCATGATCGGTGTTATCGGCAAGGCGACTCAAACTGCTCGCATCGGCGACATCATCACTGCTAACGTCAAGGAAGCCTCGACTGGTGGCACGGTGAAAAAAGGTGATGTAGTCCGCGCGGTTGTCGTCCGCACCAAAAAGCCCGTAACCCGCGAAGATGGGTCGGCCCTACGATTTGATAGCAACGCCATTGTTATCATCGACAAGGATATGAACCCTCGCGGCACCCGTATCTTTGGCCCAGTTGCCCGCGAACTTCGCGAAAAAAACTTTATGAAAATTATCTCCCTAGCCCCGGAGGTCCTATAATGAGCCAAGTTAAATTTCATGTTCGCCGAGGCGATACCGTTCAGGTCATTTCTGGCAACCACAAGGGAGCCAGTGGAAAAGTCCTTGAAGTCAAAGCCTCCAAAGCTCAAGTGATTGTGGAAGGTATTCGCATGATCAAGAAGCATCAGCGTAAATCCCAAGAGCATCCGAATGGTGCAATCCTCGAGCGTGAGGGCCCGATCCACATCTCGAATGTCAAATTGCTTGAACCAGCAACAACCGACAGAAAGTCTAAAAAAGCCGCGTAGGAAGCCTACACAACCATGACTCAAGAACCCGCACTCCTTACCGACTACAAGACTCGCGTTCTTCCCGCCCTTCGCGAGAAACATGCCTATTCAAATATCCATCAAGTTCCAAAGATCACCAAGGTAGTCATCAACACCTGCATCGGCTCGGCTCCCGACGTCAAGGAATCTCTTGAAATCGCGCGAACAGAGCTCACTACAATCACTGGGCAACGTCCTGTGACAACCATTGCGAAAAAGGCGATTTCCAACTTTAAGCTGCGAGAGGCGCAAGCTATCGGTGCAAAAGTTACCCTCCGTGGCCGACTCATGTACGAGTTCCTTGATCGCCTCATCAAAACGGCACTTCCCCGAATCCGCGATTTCCGCGGCGTTTCTCCTCGAGCATTCGATGGCCGGGGAAACTACACCCTCGGTGTTGCTGATCAGTCTATCTTCCCGGAAATTGAACTCGATCGCATTAAAAAGAACATTGGTTTTGATGTCACGATTGTGACGACGGCTGCCACAAACGCTGAAGCTAAGTCACTTCTTACAGAGCTTGGAATGCCATTCTCTGACAAACCGAAAAAGCAAGCCGAGACCAAATCCGCAACTGCGCCAGCCGCCTAATACCACGATATGACCGATCCCATTGCCGATATGCTTGCACGCCTGCGGAACTCCGCCGCTGCCGGACAAGCTTCCCTGACTCTTCCTTATTCAAAGTTAAAGAGCGACATCGCCCAAATCTTGAAACAAGAGGGTTATATTAAAGATACTGAGCTGGTTACCATTGATGGTCACCAAAACATCAAAATTCAAACAAAATTCATCAACAAAACTAGCGCCATAACCGGCCTCAAACGCGTAAGCCGTCCCGGCCTTCGCCGCTACGTGGGAGCAGGGGAGATTCCTCGCGTTCTCGGCGGCTTGGGTATCGCGGTTCTTTCTACCTCACGCGGAATTCTAACCGGTCACGAGGCGCGCAAACAAAAAGTCGGCGGCGAATTGCTCGCCTACATCTGGTAACCATGTCACGTATCGGAAAACAATCTATCAAAGTCCCGCCAAAAGTTAAAGTCACAGTGGCTACAAACGGGTCTGTAAACATCGAAGGACCAAAAGGCAAACTTCAGTGGACTCTCCCCTCGAAGATCACCGCTAAAGTTGAAGGTGAGGAACTTTCCGTCGTTCGCGATGGTGATAATCGCGAGCAAAAGGCTCTCCATGGCCTTTCCCGCTCACTGCTTTCAAACATGATCATCGGTGTCACTGATGGCTTTAAACGCGACATGGAAATCCATGGCGTCGGTTTTAAGGCCGCTGTACAGGGGCAAAAGCTGAATCTCAGCCTCGGTAAGTCCCACCCTATCTTATTTGATATTCCAGAAGGTGTAAAAATCACTGTTGCCGAAAACACAAAGCTTTCTATTGAAGGCATCGATAAACAGCTTGTCGGCCAGTGTGCAGCGGATATCCGTGCATACTATCCACCGGAGCCGTATAAAGGCAAAGGTGTCCGCTTCGTTGGTGAACAAATCCGCCGTAAGGAAGGCAAAACTGTCCAATAAACCATGTCTGCCACAGATAAACGAAAACTCCGTCACGTCCGCTTGCGTAAAAAACTCGCTGGAACACCCACCCGCCCTCGTCTGGCTGTTCATTTTTCTGGACGTCATATTACAGCTCAACTCATTGATGACACGGTCGGGAAGACAATAGTCTCTGTCAATACCACTGAGGCAGAACTTCGCGCCAAAGCCGGAGCAAGGGCCAATGTGGCCACTGCCTGTGAAGTCGGTAAGCTCATTGCCGAACGCGCGCTAGCACATCAAATCACCAAGGTCGTCTTTGATCGTGGTGGCTTTAAATACCATGGCAAGGTCAAAGCCCTTGCCGACGCCGCCCGCGAGAGTGGCTTTGAATTCTAATACGACCTACCATGCCTCCGAAATCAAGAGAAAAAAAACAATCCCGTTCCGAAACCCCAAGGGAACCGAAGGAGACTACTGAAAAAGTTGTCTTCATTAATCGTTGTGCCAAAGTCGTCAAGGGTGGGCGTCGTTTCAGCTTCAGTGCTTTGATCGTGTGTGGTGACCACAAAGGAAAAGTTGGTGTTGGCTTCGGAAAAGCCAATGAAGTGAGTGAGGCGATCCGTAAAGCCACCGACGCTTCCAAAAAGCGCATGGTTAAAATTGCGGTTCAAGAAAATACAATTCCTCATATGGTGACTGGTGAATTTGGTGGTGGCCGAGTTCTTCTTCGCCCTGCATCTCCTGGAACTGGAGTCATCGCGGGTGGTGGCGTTCGAGCGGTTCTCGAAGCTGTAGGTATTCGCGATGTGCTTGCAAAGTCACTTGGTTCCAGCAACCACGCCAATGTCGTTCACGCTACTATTGCAGCCTTGAGTCAACTTCGTCACAAGGATGACGTTTTCCAACTTCGTGGCAAAACAATTCGTCCAAAGCTTGTTGCTGCTCCAATCGAACCTGCTTCCGAGTAAAATAATGAGACTTCACACACTAAAACCAAATCCCGGTGCGAAGCACCGCCGCAAACGCCTTGGCATTGGCGAAAGCTCCGGCAAGGGCAAGACCTCCGGTAAAGGACACAAGGGGCAAAAGGCGCGCTCAGGTGGTTCCATACGACTCGGCTTTGAAGGTGGGCAGATGCCGATCTATCGCCGGTTGCCCAAACGCGGTTTCAATAACAAGGCTTTTAAAACTTTATATGCCGTTGTTAATCTTGACTCCTTGGAAAAATCCTTCTCCGCCGGTGATACGATTAACGAAGATTCCCTCCGCAAGGCAGGCCTCGTTAAGGGCCGATTCGATGGCGTCAAAATTCTCGGTCGCGGCGAAGTAACCAAGGCTGTCACTGTTGAAGTTGATGAGGTCAGCGCAACAGCTCGTGAGAAAATTGAGAAGGTTGGGGGCAAGGTTATTCTACCCAAAGTTGACGCAGCGGCTTAAAGCTGCTGTAAACAGCTTCAAATGATCAGCGCCTTCGCCAACATCTTCAAAATTCCCGAACTTCGCTCAAGAGTGCTTTTTACACTTGCGGCGATCATCGTGATCCGTGCCGGTTCAGCTATTACTACTCCTGGCGTAAATGCCCAAGTCCTCCGGCAGTGGTTTCTTGACCATGCTGGTTCTTCTTCAACCGGTGGCGTTGCGGCATTATTTAACCTCTTTAGTGGAGGTGCATTATCAAACTGTGCCATTTTCTCACTCGGAGTGATGCCTTTTATCAGTGCATCAATCATGCTTCAGCTCCTCACGGCAGTGATTCCTCGGTTGGGCAAACTATCCCGCGAAGACGGTGGGCGTCAGAAAATCATGCAATACACCCGATATGCCACGATCGGGCTATGCATCTTCCAAGCCTATCTCCTTGCAAGATCTTTTGAAAATCCGCAGGCCAATCCATTCCTTCCGGGAATCATGGATACCATCAACAGTTTGGGGCTGCCTCTCGTAACCACACCGGGTATTGGTTTCCAGCTCATCACCATCATTACGATGACTGCTGGAACTTTGCTCCTCATGTGGCTGGGCGACCAACTTACGGAAAAAGGAATTGGCAACGGCATGTCTATTATTATCACCGTAGGCATCTTGGCTCAGTTGCCCGCTGGTTTAATTCAAGCTTGGAAGACATTCGTTCCCAGCGCCGCCAATGCCCAGTCTGCCGTCAGCCCTGTGGTCTTGGTCTTGATGATCGGGTTTCTCTTCTTCGTTATTGCAGCAGTGATCGCTGTGACGCAAGCTCAGCGAAAGATCAGTGTTCAATACGCTAAGCGAGTTGTCGGCCGCAAAGTTTACGGTGGGCAAACTCAATATATGCCCCTCAAGGTCAATTATGCCGGCGTCATGCCGATCATCTTTGCTCAAGCCATCCTTCTCTTCCCGTCCACTATTTTGAACATGGCTTTTCCTGGTGTGGGTTGGGCTCAAGATCTATCGAATCTTCTCACCTACGGATGGTTGCATTATCTGTTCTATGCTTTGATGATCTTCTTTTTTAGCTACTTTTGGGTTGCGACCCAATTCCAACCTGTTCAGATTGCTGACGACCTTAAGAAATATGGTGGGTTCATTCCCGGTGTACGTCCCGGCAAGCCGACTGCAGATTTCTTGGATTACACGATGACACGTTTGACCTTTGCGGGAGCTATATTTCTGACCGCTGTGGCTGTTTTGCCACAGCTTCTTAGTCAGAGTCTTAATGTCCCTTACATGACTTCGCAGTTCTTTGGCGGCACTGGACTCTTGATTATAGTGGGCGCAGTGCTCGATACCATGCGCCAAGTGGAGACACACCTTCTTCAGCGCCACTACGATGGATTTCTGCGTAAAGGCCGCATCCGCAGCGCCCAAGAATCGCGCAGTCGGCTTTCGTCGGCCCAGTCCATCAACGACCAGACACTCGTCTGGATTTATGCCGGTATTGCAATCCTCGTCATAGCCGGTGTGACGATTTACCTTGCCACGCAATACTAGCGTGCTCCTTGAGTCTTGAATACCTGCGCTGTTTTGTTTTGTCCACCAAAATCTGGCCAGGACGGGAATATACACCCCTCGTTTTGTGGAGTTGCTGCTTCCAGTTATCTCTTGGCAGCTCATTCTCTCCTTTCATTGCTACCAGCAAGGAGGTCGCATGATCAGTATTAAGCGACCTCACGAGATCCAAAAAATGCGACAGGCCGGCGAGGTTGCTGCCCAGATCCTTAATGAGCTCGCCTCCCGTATAGCCCCCGGGGTGACGACCGGAGAGATCGACCATGCTGCGGCTCAGTTGATGTCAGCTGCAGGGGTTCGTAGCGCGTTTCTCGGATATAAGAAATTTCCAGGTCATATTTGCATCAGCCTAAATGAGGAAGTCGTTCATGGCATCGGCAGTTCGCGGGTGATAGCCTACGGCGATATTGTCAAGATGGATGTCGGCATCATTCGTGATGGCTGGATTGGTGATAATGCCACGTCGGTTCCTGTTGGCATCGTTGACCCTGAGATCGAGCGTCTTCTTACTGTTACGGAAGAAATTCTCAACGGTGCTGTGCAGCTCGCCCGCCCTGGCCATCGCGTTGGCGACATTTCGAATTTTGTGGAAACCGAGGCGGTGAAAAATGGTTTCAGCGTCGTGCGTGAATTCGTCGGTCACGGCGTTGGTCGCAAGCTCCACGAAGATCCCCAGGTACCAAATTTTGGTAAACGCGGTAGTGGTCCCAAACTCAAATCCGGCATGACACTGGCCATTGAACCGATGATCAATATGGGCCGCGCAGAAGTCAGGGTTCTTGCCGATAAGTGGACCGCCGTCACTGCTGACGGCCTTCCTTCTGCTCACTTTGAGCACACCGTTTTAATTACAGATAACGCTCCGGAAGTATTGACATGGCCAAGAAAGACGCTATCGAAGTAGAAGGTAAGGTCGTCGAGCTTTTACCTAACACCATGTTCAGAATTGAACTGGAGAACGGTCATCGCGTACTCGCCCACATCTCTGGTAAAATGCGTCTTCACTTCATTCGCATTCTTCCCGGAGACCGTGTCATGCTTGAGATGTCGCCCTACGACTTAACCAAAGGGCGCATTACATATCGCCACAAAAACGAATCATCATCATTTCAACCAACTAAAAGAAAATGAAAGTCAGAGCCTCAGTAAAAAGACTATGCGAAGCGTGCAAAATCGTGCGCCGACAAAACGTGATCCGCGTTGTTTGTAAAAACCCGCGTCATAAACAAAAACAGGGCTGATCCCATCTGCAGCCGAAACCAAAAAAACCAATACCATGCCACGCTTACTTGGAGTAGACATCCCCGGCGATAAACGCATCGAAGCTTCCCTTCCCTACATTTATGGAATGGGGCCGAGCAACACAAAGAAAGTCCTCGAACAGGCAAACATTGACCCCAATGCCCGTGCCAAGGATCTCTCGCCCGAGCAACTCAACGCAATCATCCACGCGATCAACGCTAATAAAATTCCGATTGAAGGTGACCTGCGCCGTGAGGTCCAAGGCAACCTCAAGCGCCTTCAGGCCATCAATTGTTACCGTGGTATACGCCACCGCCGCAGTCTTCCTGTCCGTGGCCAGCGTACATCCACCAATGCCCGCACTCGCAAAGGACCGCGCAAAACCGTGGGCGTTCAGCGCAACAAAGACGCCAAAGCCGGCAAAGTCTAATCCCGCATTTTACTGAAGTATGAGTGAAGAAAACACAACACCAGCCGAGGCTTCTCTCGAGTCTGTTCCTGCAGCCCCAGCCGCAGTAGCCGAGGCCTCCGCATTGACCGCCGAAACCTCCGCTAAGAAAGCTCCAAAACCCAAGTCTGCTCCTAAAGCCAAGAAATCCGCCAGCGCCGAAACGGCCCCCACCGGATCTCCCTCGCCAGTGAGCATTTCGCTCGATGACACCATCGAACCAATCAAGATTGTTAAAGCCAAGGGCAGCAAAAACGTGATACAGGGCATCGCCCACGTTCAAGCCAGCTTCAACAATACCATTATCAGCATCACCGATCTGCGCGGCGCCATCATTGGATGGTCCAGCGCTGGCAAGTGTGGCTTCAAAGGCTCCCGTAAAAGCACTGCCTACGCCGCTCAGATGGCGGCTCAAGATGCCTGCCGCCAAGCGATGGGACATGGCCTCAAAGAGGTCGAAGTCCGTGTCAAAGGCCCAGGGTCAGGCCGTGAATCCGCCGTCCGTGCGATGCAAGCAATCGGTCTCGATGTCACTGTCATTCGCGACGTCACTCCGATTCCGCACAATGGCTGCCGCCCGCCAAAGCAACGCAGAGTCTGATCCAGTCGCTGCACTCAATACTCAAAACTTAAAAACTTAAAACTCTTTATGGCACGTTACACAGGACCTAAGACCAAAGTCAGTCGCCGCTATGGCGTTCTGATCAGCGGCTCACCCAAAGCATTCGAGAATAAAAATTATCCGCCCGGCCAACATGGGCCAAAGGGTTCCCGCCGTAAACAAACCGATTATTCCATCGCTCTTGCGGAAAAGCAAAAGCTCCGCCACCAGTATGGAGTTTTGGAGCGCCAGTTCCGTCGCTATTTCCAAATCGCCAGTCGGCGCCGTGGTGTAACCGGTGAAATCCTCCTTCAACTACTCGAAACCCGCCTCGACAATGTCGTTCAAAAGATGGGCTTCTCCAAGACACTTCGTGGTGCCCGTCAGATGGTCGGCCATGGTCATGTCACCGTTAATGGACGCAAGACCAACATCTCATCCATGAACCTGAAATCAGGTGATGTCGTAGCCATCAAGAGCAACGAAAAATCCACTCGCCTAGCCAAACGTGGGGTCGAACTCACTCAGATCGTGAACGTCCCTGATTGGCTTTTGGTTGATAAAGACAACCTCAGCGGCAGCGTCGTCCGCATTCCCACACGCGAGGAAATCAATCCTATCGTCAACGAACAACTCGTTGTTGAACTTTACGCCCGATAAACGTAAGTAAACAGGTTTTACACCAAAGAAAAAAGCGCGTCCGGGTACAGGGCGCGCTTTTTTGTTGCCATGGGCCTGCCCGAACATCTCCATCCCCATAAGCAGCTCGAAATTGGGCCGTTTGAGTAACCACAGGTTGTGCGTTTTGAGGTGCTCGCCGACAAGCGAGCTTTCGGACGCATGGATTTTAACTCGGCTGGTAAGGCACGTGCCAATGCACCTGAGGGTGTGTGCTCTCATTAACAAGATACCCGAAACCTTTATTAGCAGCCAGAAGGAGGGCAAAAACTATCAGTTTCTGTATTTGTCGGCGCATGGGTCAAGAGATTGGTAGCCTCTAAGGTGCGGAGTCGCTACCGTCTCTCTCCTCTGAAAATCCAGATGCGCTTTATCTAGTGCCTTGCATCGCTGAGCCAAGGGCTCCAGCGCCTTCCCAAGACGCAGGTCGATTCCACGGCAGCGAGCCTTCGGCGTGAGCGGTTGATGGGGAGACGTCCTTAGCGCAGCCGGTTAGTATGGCTGCCAAGAGTATGTGGAGGCTAATTTTGAGCAGTTTGGTAGATGATGTCATCGCCGGGTTGGATGTTAAGTCCACGAGTTAGGCTTGCTGGGATGATGTCTGCGATAGATGTGGAAGGCTCAACAGTGGTGGTGCGAATTTTGCCGATGAGGGTGCTGCCGCGTTTGACGAGAAATTCCATGTTGCTCTCGATACCACTTTTATTGCCAAGGCTGAGAACGACGAAGTTCCAAGCTTGGTTGACGGCGAGCACGCGGCCGGTGACGCGTGCGAGGCCTTGTTTGGTTTCTTTCTCACGGGCTGCATTCTGGAGGGCAACGAGTTTGCCTTCCAAATTTTTATTATCTTCGTCGAGTTTGGAATTTAGTGCTTCAAGTTCCGTGATGCGGGCTTTGTCGTCTTCGGTGGAGCCTGAAGATTGCGAGGGGCTCCCTGAGGCGGCAACTTGAGCTTCGAGTCTGGTAATTTTTTCATCTTTAGCTAGGATGTCGGTATTGGCGGTGGCCAAATCCCCTTCAGCCTTGGATAGCTTCGATTGGGCCTCGCTAAGTTGGGCTGTTTTTGTGCTCAGCTCGCTTTTTTGTTGGGCCAATTCGGAGTCGAAGCTTTGTTTCTGGGTGGTGAGATCGGAAATGGTTTTATCAAACTCAACATTTTTTTTGATTTCTGCCTCAAGCCTGTTCTTAGTGGTTGCTGTCTCCTGTTGGCTCGCAGCCAAGTCATCCTTGGCTTTGAGAAGTTGGCTTCTGTTGACAATGCCCACACCAGCAGATGCAGCGGCGAGAACTATTGAGAGGATGGCGAGAATTTTGACCATGAGTTGGAGGAATTATTGGGCTTTTACAATTAGGTGTTGTGCGGATTTGTGGCAAGATGAAATTTCAAATCTCTTCTGCCCTCGTTTTGGAATTGAAGCGGGGGCGGTTAAGCGGGTTTAAAATCCACTTGCTGCTTGAACATGTCCACACGCTCGACGGCGACCTCAAGAAAATCACCAACCTGGTAGATTTTTTTGGTTTTTCTTCCACACAAGCGGCCCCGCGAGGGGTCGTGGATATAGAAATCGCCTTCGAGTGCTGACACATGGACGAGTCCGCTCAACAGAAACTCGGGCAGTTCCACAAAGAATCCAAAATTCCGGACATCCATAATCATGGCACGGAACTTTTGGCGTTTGCCTTCAGTCGTCTGGAGTTGGAAGAACTCGAGTTTTTTAAGGCGGACGGATTCCTTTTCGGCATCGGCAGCGGAGCGCTCGGTGTTGGAGATATGCTCTGCCATGGCACCGAGGGCGGAGGAATCCGGGCCACTTTTGGTGAGCCCTAGGTGGCGTTCGAGGGCGCGGTGCACGATGAGGTCGCTGTAGCGCCGGATCGGGCTGGTGAAGTGCGTGTAGTCTGGCTTCGCGAGGCCGTAGTGGCCAAGTGGCTCTGAAAAATAGCGGGCACGCTTGAGGCTTTTCAGCAGGGCGATCTTCACGGCTGATGCGAAGGGTTTGCCATGCAGTGATGCGAGGAGTTTTTGAAGCTCGGGACGATGAGTGAGGTCGCCGGCGCGGATGCCTTGCGAGGCGGCGAATTCACGGAATTCGGCGAGCTTCTCGGGATCCGGCTTCTCATGGATGCGGTAAACGGCGGGTTGCTTCCGGTGTTTGAGTTCGCGGGCGACGAGTTCATTCGCGAGGAGCATGAGTTCCTCGATGAGTTGGTGGGAGATGTCGTTCTCCACACGCTCGAGCCGCACGGGGCGCCCGGTTTCGTCCAGCCAGACTTTGATTTCGGGAAACTCCAGATCGAGGGATCCTGCGGCGAAGCGTTTTTTGCGGAGCAGGGAGGAGAGCTCCCATGCGGTGTGGATGCGTTCGGAGAGGAGGTCGCCTTTTTTTTGCGGTTTTTCGAGAATGGCAAGTGCCTGTTTATAGGTGAGCCGCGCGGC
>Ga0164292_10001021_pt1 | contig 22301 bp, 22 predicted proteins | sample GEODES117metaG_FD_111486 | JGI IMG/M metagenome (GOLD analysis project Ga0164292, IMG submission 111486) | Eutrophic lake water microbial communities from Lake Mendota, Wisconsin, USA - GEODES117 metaG | ecosystem: Environmental > Aquatic > Freshwater > Lake | place: USA: Lake Mendota...
CTCGACGGGGAGCCTGTCCGGCGCTTTGACCCGCACGCGCTGGTCGAGGCGCGCCAGAGCCTGTCGAGCCTGCCGGACGTGAGGAACGCTGCGGGGGGCGGCGCGGACCGTCGCGACGACCCTCGGCGCGAGCATCATCATCGGCGCCATGCGACGAGACAGGCGATGCGGTCCAGCCGGTGGGGGCGGGAAGCTGAGGAATCTGCTTTTTAATGATGCGCTCAATCGCTTTGAGGTACTTGATCTCGCTCGAATCCACCAAAGAAACGGCTGAGCCTGCGGCCCCTGCGCGGCCCGTACGACCGATCCGATGCACGTAGTCTTCGGGCACGTTGGGCAGCTCGAAGTTGACGACTTGAGGCAGCTGGTCGATATCCAGACCGCGTGCCGCGATATCTGTCGCAACCAGACCGGCGACTTTGCCCTTTTTGAAGTCATCCAAAGCTCGGGTGCGTGCGGCCTGGCTCTTGTTGCCATGAATGGCCGAGGCGGACAAGCCGTCTTTGACAAGCTTTTCAGCGAGACGGTTCGCGCCGTGCTTGGTGCGGGTAAAGACAAGAACCTGATGCCAACCACTCTCTCGGATGATGTGGCTCAGGATGTCGCGCTTGTGGGCTTGTTCCACCATGTGCACGGTTTGATCGACACGTTCGGCCGTCGTATTGCGTGCCGCGACCGAGACCTCAGAGGCATTGTTTAGGACGCCTTTGGAGAGTTCGCGGATTTCGTCCGAAAAGGTGGCTGAAAATAGAAGGTTTTGTCGTTGACGCGGTAACAAAGCAAGGATTTTGCGAATGTCGCGAATAAAACCCATATCGAGCATGCGATCGGCTTCGTCGAGAACGAGAATCTCGACGCCGGACAAATCAACGTTACGCTGCTGGCAATGATCCAGCAGACGACCAGGCGTCGCCACCAAGATGTCGATAGGCTTGCGCAGCGCAGAGGTCTGGGGATTGATGTTGACGCCACCAAAAATCACCATGGAGGAGATTTTGGTATGAACGCCATAGGTTTTAACGGACTCTTCGACCTGTGCGGTTAATTCGCGGGTCGGTGTGAGAATCAGGACACGGGGACGGCCGGGTTTGCGCAGCTCAAGGGGCTTGGCAAGCAGCATGTGCAGAATAGGCAAGGTAAAGCCAGCGGTTTTGCCCGTGCCGGTTTGTGCGGCAGCAAGCAAGTCGCCGCCCGCGAGAACGCGGGGAATCGCTTGCGCTTGGATAGGGGTGGGTACGGTATAGCCGGCATCGGCAATCGCACGCATAAGAGGATCAGCCAACCCGAGGTCAGCGAAAGTAGTCGTAGTAGACAAGAGAACAGCTCCATCGTCATGCCGGTCCGCAAACAAATGTGGACTCCAATCGGGGCAGACGAACAGGGAGTAAAAACGCCTTGGAGGCGAGCGCCCACAGAGTTGGGGCTTAGCGAGGCACGAGGACTGGAACGTTGTGCCGTATAGCTATTGTACGCCATGTGACGACATGGTGGTTAATTGTATGATGGTCAAATCGAAAATCTTACGGTGGTTTAGGAGCGATTAAATGAAAATTCTATTCGCATTATTGATGTTGTATGGCGGAATCGTGAGTGCCCAGTCGCAATCAAATGCCAGCTCCCCTGTGCTTTTCAAAGAGTTTCTTTTTAATATGCCAGTAACAGACTTTACGGAGGCTGCCGGGTATTTTGATTGCAGCGAAGATTTTGGAGGATTAGCGCGATGCTTGGATGAGATAGACTTCCTTGAAGAAAAGCTCGCGCTGGCTTTGCGATTTAATGATAAGAGGCTCGCATCCGTATTGCTCGTGTCGGAATTCGGTGAAAAAATTTACGCCAAAGTTTTTGGCGCCTTAAGTAAGAACTTTACTTTAGTGATGATGCGCGGCAAGAATGACGCGTTAGATCTCATTGCGCTAGAAAAAAAGTCTTCAGATCGTAAAGCGTTCGCAGCAGATATTACTGAGTATGAAACGCTTCACTTAAGATCGGGACATCTCTCCTACATCTTTATTGAAGAAACGCCACAGGCGATCAGAAAAGCGCAAACAGCCTTTGAGGCTGAGGCAAATGCGCCTGAGCATGCGCGCAAAGTAGAAATGAAGGCGATCGAGGAGGATGGCGAAGCTTTTCTGATAGTTGAATTTTCATTACCCCGTTTAAATCAGAAGCGAATGCAAGAAACGATGAAAAACATAAAGAGTGAAAAGTTCTAAGCTTTGTGAAGCACTAGCTTAGGCGGGCGACATTGATAAAAGGTTCGCCTCGTGCATAGTGCCCGAGATTTTCAAGGAATTTTTCAGCCATTCGCTGAAGAATTGCGTCCGAAAAACCTGCCGTATGTGGGGTCGCGATGACGTTAGGCATATCCCACAACGGTGAGTCAGCGGGCAAGGGCTCTTGCGCAAATACGTCCAGATAAGCACCGGCCAGACGGTCATTTCTAAGCGCATCGATCATCGCAGGTTCGTCGATGACGGCGCCCCGTGAGATATTGACGATGTGCGCAGAGTGTTTCATCAGACTGAGCGCGTTGGCGCTCACGAGATTGGTGGTTTGAGCAGTCAATGGACAGGCTAAGACTAACCAGTCAGTTTCTGGAAGAATGCTGTTGAACTGATCAAACGACACGACGCGTGTGTCGGGGATCGTCGAAGAAGCGAACTGACGTACAACGATAATGTTCAGGCCAATCGCTTTGAGCCACGCTGCTAGTTTTTGACCAATCGGCCCCCAGCCCACGATGGTGGCGGTTTGACCTTCTAGCTCTGGTGGCAGCCCAACTTTAAAAAAAGGTTCCCAGGCATGCGCACGTTGTGCGGCGGCAAGCTGAGGAAAGCGGCGAGCGAGTGACATCAGACCGGTAAGTGCTGTTTGCGCAACGATCCCCGCACTTGCCCCGGAGGAGCTCGTCACGGTGATGCCTTTGGCCATCAGGTCGAGAAAAATTTGTCGATCTACACCGGCCGAGTGAATATGTACCCATTTGAGCGCTTTAGAGCCCATCAGCGCATCGTAGACATATTGTGTCGAGGGAATAATTTTATGTTTTGTGGAGGATGACGTGATGTCGCGCGACACAAAACAAAAATCGGCGTCCGCAGTGCCTTCGTGCATTTGCTGGGCGGTCACGCGAACGTAACCACCAGCACCTAAAATCGCGGTGAGTTTAGGGGCAAGCTCCTCGGCGATTTTGTCTGAGAGCAGGATGCGTGGAGGATGACTGAGCTTTTGAATGGACACGGTGATGACCTTGTTTAGTTGCGATAGGAGGTGTCAGAGCGATCAAGCTTGCGTAGCAACGCGGGCCATTCCATCACGCCATAAGGGCGACGCGTGCCGGGTTGATAGTTGTTCCACGTTTCATCCAACACTTTTTGGGAGACCTTGGATATCGGGGAGTTGCAGGACATCGCGCCAATTTGGGCGCGACAAGAAAGCTCAAGGCGGTGCATCCAGTTGAATGCTTCGCCAATCGTACGTCCAACGGTCAAGGCGCCGTGGTTACGCAAAATCATGGCTTCGCTATTGCCGAGGTCTTTACATAAAGACTCTTGTTCGGCCTCATCGAGTACGACACCTTGATAGTCGTGATAACTGATCTTAAGAAAACGCATCGCGGTCTGCGTCAAGGGCAACAGTCCGCACTCAAGGGAAGAGACGGCCATCGAGGCCCAACTGTGGGTGTGGATGACACAACCCACCTCCGGACGTGCGTGGTGTACGGCGCTATGAATCACAGCACCTGCCTTGTTGATGCCGTAATTGAGTTCACCGAAATCGGGTTGGGTGAGAATGTTGCCGTGATGATCAACTTTTAAAAGGCTAGAAGCGGTGATTTCCTCATACATCAAGCCGTAGGCATTGATGAGGTAGGTGCCTTCTTCGCCAGGTACGCGCGCGGAGATGTGGTTGGCAATCATATCCGCCATGCCGTACATTTCGACTAGTCGATAACAGGCTGCCAGATCAACGCGGGTTTGCCACTCGGCCTCCGAGACCTTGCCTTTGAGAGAGGGAATCTGAAGTACGCCTTCTTTTGACATGAACTGTGCCTCTAAAGTTTTAGATTAAAAATAGCGTTATGCTTGGAAACGTAATGTTTTTTTGCGCCAATACCAGAGAATATAGATGAAAATGTTGCCCTTTGTCGCCCTCGTAGCTGTTGTTGGGACGCTCGCTGGCTGTCAGGGGAGTGCGGTGTATTACCATCGTGATCCAACGCGCCAGATTGTCGTGCTCGACAAGCGGGAGATCAGCATCATCTCTTTGGGACAAGACAAGTGGGAAGCTTTTGGCGGGAAACAAGGGGGCCTTTTCGGTACGGACGAAGATAAGCAAAAAGCCCGACAAATCCTGGCAATCGAAAAGGTGACGGGTTGTCGCGTGGTCTCGACAGTGTTTCCTGAAAAAAATAACGACAATAAACTGTTGATTCATGCGACGGTAGATTGCTCAAAACAGCCTGGCCGCTAAATCGCCCACATCAGGCGGTGCTAGTTAGTTCAAGCCAATTCCTTTGCCGCTCAGGACGACCCCACGCATCCGGTGGTCTCTTTCTGTTGACCCTGGTCCGCTCAATCCTCGGGCTACCCCCTCGCGGTCCGCAGCATCGCGATTTTGACTCACTTTCCATTTGGCCTGAATACGCATGATCGTAAGCTCGATACCTACGATCGCACTCAGCATTTTTTCAATGTAATCCGTGGGCGCATCAGAGACCTGCCAAGTGCTATCGCGCATTTTTTCCATCGATGCAGTGAGGTCCCCGACAATTTTTCGCTTGACCGCTTCGTCGTGCATGACAGAGAGCCGGCCATACACATGCACAACAGCGTAGTTGTAGGTGGGTACCACCTGATGGTGGACTTGCTTCGATGGATACCAGTTCGGAGTGATGTACGACTCTGGCCCTTGAAAAATCACCAAGGTCTCTTGCGTGGTGACATCGTGCTTCCACACAGGGTTTCCTTTGGCGACATGGCCGATGAGCTTGCCGCCTGCAGCAAGCGGGCCCTCGAGTAAAAAAGGAATGTGGTTGGCTTCGAGTACGCCCTCGTGTTGCGTCACGAGCGCGCCGAGAGGATAGGCCTTGAGTAAAGACGTTAAAGACTCAAGATCTTGTTGTTCAAAATGTTTGGGTAAATACATGCTTAGCCTCCTGCGATCGCATCACCATAGGGCGACATGATTTCAGTGCAGCCCATATTCATGTCGCCATCGCGCATGACCCCTGCCGGACAGGCAAACGAATAGGGATACGTGTTGCGACGCGTTTGTATGACAGGCATTTCTTTTTCGAGTGCGGCGATCACGTTGGCGGTGAGTGTTTGATCGGCGGTGATTTTGCCGCTGCCACTGACATCGATACGCGGAGTGTGGAAGGCTTGCTCGAGGTCAAGTCCATAATCCATTAAGAATGAGCTCAACTGCATGACGGCGCCAAGAATTTTCCGACCTCCTGACGCACCTATGGCAAAACGGCGACCTTGCGCATCCTCACCAATGACAGGAGAGTAGTTTGCCAAGCAACGCTTGTTGGGACCAAGAGAGTTGGGCTTGCCGGGTTCGGGGTCAAACCACATGATGCCGTTATTGAGCAACATGCCAGTCGAGGGTGACACGACACGCGAGCCGAAAATAGACAGTAAGGTTTGTGTCACGGCACACATGTTGCCCTCACGATCGACCACGCTAAAGTGCGTTGTCGACCCAGGTGCTTTCGGTGATTCGTGGTCACCCATGTTTTCAAACCGTAGTTTGAACGCGGCATCGAGCGCGCGGGCAAAGCCCGCATAGGTTACGGCATCGGGTTTGCCTTTTGTCGGGGACAATTCTCGAGAAAGTATTTCCAAGGCTTTACCAAACGTCGGACCGCCTGTCAGGCCAGGTGTTGCATACACCCGACCGCCGCGATAGTTGATCGTCAGTGGTTCAACGATCGATGCTTGATAGTCGTGCAGGTCCTGCACACTCAGGCACCCGCCTTTAGTGCGAACATCTTTTGCAAGTTGTGTTGCGATGTCGCCTTTATAAAAAGCCTTCGCACCACCTTCGGCGATCTGCATCAGTGTTTGTGCGAAGGCTTTTTGGTTGAGATGTTTTTCGGTCAGCGAGGTCCATTCACCAGCGATTGGCCAGTGACCATCATCTAGGAACATTTTGGCCGTGTCAGGGTCTTTGCTGAGCACGCGCGCATTGGCGGCAGTCACGAGTGTCGTGTACCAGTCCACCAACAAGCCTTCGTCGGCGAGTTTGGCAGCAGGAGTGACCAAGTCTTTCCAGGGCATGCGACCAAAATGGGTGTGCGCGAGATCCATGCCCGCAACGGCGCCTGGCACAGCCACGGCAGTCGCGCCCATGACGTTACGGTCTTCGACGACAGACGGCCAGGGAAACAAGTCCGAGGACTTTCCTGCCCCGCTTAATGGATAGTCAGCGGGATTGAGCTCGCGGGGTGATCGACAACCAAAATCAACAACATATGCTTTGCCTTCTTTGGCGCGCCATAAAACCATGGTGCCGCCCGCTGCAGGGCCACTCATCCATGGCTCAACAACGCCTATCGCAAACGAGGTCGCGATGGCAGCATCGACCGCATCACCGCCTGCATCGAGGACCGCGGCACCGACTTCAGCTGCTCGTCGGTGCTGTGCGGCGACAACACCTGCCTTGGTGGCGACAACAGTTTTACGCGTAATTTGTGAACTGGAAAAGTTTTCAAGCATGAGAAATCCGTGAGGAAGAAGCGCGTAACCACTCGAGAACAAGTGGAACAAAAAGCTGAGTACGGGTGACGGGGAAAAAATGGCCGCCTTGATCGAAGAGGTGAAGATCCGCGTCTTTGAATAAAGTCGCGAGCTCTTCTTGAAAGAAAGAGGGCACGATTAAGTCATCGCGAGCGCCCAAGACCAACTTGGGAATCGTGATTTGATGAACATCGGTGCTCCGATCAAAAGCGATCAGGGCATCGAGTCGTTCGGCCACAATGCGTTGTGCCTCAGGAGTGACGGGGGCATTGGCGCGTGCATTCTCAAGGACGCTCCAGTTGTTGTTGAGCCAGTGCGCATCATGCCCCATAAAAACAGAAGAACAGGCATAGCCCACCGGATCGCGAAAGAGCATTTCGCGGCGCGTGGAAAATAGTTCTTTTCTATGGCGACTCGGTTTGCCCCATGTGGCACTAAACACACAGGCTTGAATCCGGTCCGGTGCGAGAAGCGCCATGGTTTGCGCGATGCATCCACCTGTGGAGTGCCCCACGACAATAGCGGTTTTATTATCGCAAGCGTCTAGAACGGCCAGACAGTCCAGTGCGAGTTGGTCAATGGTGCAGGGCGCGGAACCTCGAGAACTCTTTGCGATACCGCGCTGATCCAGCCTAAGGGTACGGTACTGGGTCGCAAAAGCGGGGATGCAGGGATTCCAAAAGTTTGCCGTGCCACCTAGGCCGCTCACGAGCAAGAGCGCAGGCCCTGCCCCATCGTCTAAAACGCGTAATACGGCGCCATCAGGCAGACTAACTGCGTGCTCACGCGCGGCGTGGTGGGATAAGGACATTGGTGTGGGCTTTAAAAATCACATATGCTGCGTAGTATCGTGTAAACACTCGCACTTGCCAACCCAGGATTAAAAATGACACAAAAATATCTACTGTTGCAGCGCAGCGATGAGTGACGGCAATCAGATCATCATTCCGCCCTCGTTTATTGCGCTGTTTGTTGAACCAGGGCGCACCAAACCGAGTGCGACACGAGAGCATATCTACGCACGTTACGACTTATGTGAGGATTTGGCCAATCTGTTAACGGAGCAGGCGACCAACAAGCTGTGGGAGCTTGGTATTACCGAAGCCGATGTACTGCAAAGGATCCACCAGGGACTGGGGGATGACGAGATTGGGTTGACAGCGACCGAGGCGCAGTGGGTGATGCTGCGACTGGCGGAGATCCTTGGCTGGCAGGATATGGTTTCGCCAAGCCAAGGGCAATCAAGGACTCAATAGCTATTTATGCTTTATTTTCTGCCTGGTAACGCTTGATACCCGTCAAGATTTCTTGATGCGCTTCGTCGATGCCGCCCCAGCCCTTGACCTTGACCCACTTACCATTTTCAAGATCTTTGTAATGCTCAAAGAAGTGCTGAATAGCGTTCAGGCGCATCGGATGAATGTCTGAAGCTTGTTTCCAGTGGCTATAAATGGGGAGAATCTTGTCTTCGGGAACGGCCAAGAGCTTGGCGTCTTCGCCGCCTTCGTCTTCCATGTTGAGGATGCCGAGAGCCCGGCAGCGTACGATTACACCGGGGATAACGGGAAAGGGCGTGATGACTAATACGTCTACCGGATCACCATCACCTGCGATGGTTTTGGGGATGTAGCCATAGTTGCAGGGGTAATGCATCGATGTGCCCATAAAGCGATCGACAAATAACTCACCAGACTCCTTGTCCACCTCGTACTTGATTGGGTCAGCATTCATTGAGATTTCAATGATGACGTTAAATGACTCGGGAATGTTCTTACCCGGGCTGACTTTGTCGAGACTCATTATGACTCCGTAGAAACAAGGTGAATTAGTAAATACCCTAATCTTAACAAAAATAGATAAAATCACTCTTGTTCATCGTATTCTGTTGAATGCTAGACATACTTGCTTTATGACGACTTGTTGCGCAAGCCTCCCATGGAGGGGCGCGCTGTATCAATAAAAAGAGACAAACCCTTAATGGAGTTCATCGAATGAGTAACGTCACACTGGGCCTTTACTTTGCCCTCGGCTGTGGAGTGTTAGCTGTTTTATATGGTTTTTTTGTTCGTTCCTGGATCCTTCAGCAAGCTACAGGAAATGCACGCATGGTCGAAATCGCGGAGGCGATTCAGCAGGGGGCAAGCGCGTATCTCTCAAGGCAATATAAAACGATCGCGGTCGTTGGCGTGGTACTCACAATCCTCATTGCAATCTTTATCGATAATCTGACCGCGGTCGGATTCGTGATCGGTGCCGTGTTATCAGGGGCCTGCGGTTTTATAGGGATGAATGTTTCCGTTCGGGCGAATGTACGAACAGCCGAGGCGGCCACGAAGGGCATGAACGAGGCGCTCAATGTTGCTTTTAAGGGCGGTGCGATTACCGGCATGCTCGTTGTGGGACTTGGAATGCTGGGTGTCGGTTTGTTTTATCTCTATTTGCATACAACCGGCAAAGAGCAAAGTATGTCTGTGATTCTCCACCCTCTGATCGGGCTTGCGTTCGGATCTTCATTGATTTCGATTTTCGCTCGACTAGGTGGGGGTATTTTCACCAAAGGCGCAGACGTGGGTGCTGACTTGGTCGGAAAGGTCGAGGCAGGTATTCCTGAGGATGATCCTCGCAACCCTGCTGTGATTGCAGATAACGTTGGTGATAATGTTGGCGATTGCGCGGGTATGGCTGCCGATCTATTTGAAACTTATGCAGTGACATTAATCGCGACGATGGTGCTAGGCGCCTTGATGATCAAGGTTGCCACGGCAGAGGCCGTCGTCTACCCCCTGGTGTTGGGTGGCATATCCATCATCGCATCGATCATCGGCTGCTCTTTTGTTAAAGCTACGCCGGGCATGAAAAATGTGATGCCAGCGCTTTACAAAGGTCTAGTGATTGCAGGTGTCATTTCACTGGTTGCGTTTTACTTCGCAACTAACTGGATGTTGCCCGACAATATTCTTGCTGATGTTGGTTTTGCCACAGGTGGGAAATTACGACTTTTTGGTGCGACTGTTGTGGGTCTCGTGCTAACAGCGTTGCTAGTGTGGATCACTGAGTACTACACCGGCACAGACTATGCACCAGTCAAGCATATCGCCAAAGCATCGAGTCAGGGTCACGGCACCAACATGATCGCTGGTCTCGGCGTTTCGATGCGTTCGACCGCTTGGCCTGTTTTGTTTGTCTGCGCAGCCATCTACTCGGCCTACTGGTTGGGAGGCATTTATGGCATCGCGATCGCCGCGACATCCATGCTCTCGATGGCTGGGATTGTGGTGGCACTTGATGCCTATGGTCCGATTACGGATAACGCGGGTGGTATCGCAGAGATGGCGGGACTGCCACAGTCTGTGCGCGACATCACAGATCCGTTGGATGCTGTCGGCAATACGACAAAAGCGGTGACAAAAGGTTATGCCATCGGTTCTGCCGGTTTAGCGGCGCTCGTGTTGTTCGCTGACTATACACACGCGCTTGAGGCCAATGGTCTAAAGGTGACGTTTGATCTCTCAGATCACCGCGTGATCATCGGCTTATTCATCGGCGGATTGATTCCGTATTTGTTTGGAGCGATGGCGATGGAGGCGGTCGGACGTTGCGCAGGCTCAGTGGTTGAAGAGGTGCGCCGTCAGTTTCGCGATATCAAAGGCATTATGGAGGGCACTGCCAAGCCAGAGTACGACAAGGCCGTTGATATGCTGACCACGGCAGCGATTAAAGAAATGATCATTCCATCGTTATTGCCGGTTGTCGCGCCGATTGCGGTCGGTTTGATTCTTGGGCCAGAAGCCTTAGGCGGATTGTTGATGGGCACGATCGTCACAGGTCTGTTTGTCGCAATTTCTATGTGTACAGGCGGAGGCGCTTGGGATAACGCCAAAAAGTATATCGAAGAAGGTCACTATGGAGGTAAAGGATCGGAGACGCACAAGGCCGCAATTACCGGTGATACAGTTGGCGATCCTTACAAAGATACCGCTGGACCAGCGATTAATCCTCTCATTAAAATCATCAATATCGTTGCTTTGTTGATTGTTCCATTAATGATTTAAATCTGTCGATCTCGGAGCTAAATCTTCGGCGTAGCTTTCTAGGTTTAAGTGGAGCTAGCTTGTTGAATTAGAAGCCTCGATAAAGAAAAGTCCTTGTTCAAACAGGCGCGCTTATTGCGCGTCTGTTTTGATTTATGGATGGTGCGATAAAAATCAAGACTAAAACTAAAACCAAAATATAAGGGACGTGATCACCCATGACGTTTCTTAAGTATTTCTGCAGATTGAGCATATGGATAGCCTTATGCCTTTCACCGATAACGTATGTTCACGCCCTTGGGGTAGGCGACTATTTAAAACTTGATAAGTTCGTGACTGTGGAGGGGCGGCAGTTCACTGCGTCCGACCTCAAAGGTAAATATTTAGTCGTGCAAGTGTGGGCCACCTGGTGCCCGTATTGCCATCGTCAAAACATCAATCTCAAAGAGCTTGTGCGTCGTACGCAGGGCGGCAATTTATTGGTGATGACGCTCTCGGTCGACAAACAGGAAGAGACTGTTCAGAACTATGTGAAAAAAAACGAGATTAATTTTCCTGTCGCGATGATGACGCCCGAACTTGACCGGGCGATCGGCAAGCGCCGTGGCATCCCCGAGCTTTATGTGATTGACCCCTCCGGCCGGGTCTTACAAAAAGATGTCGGGCAAATGGTAGATCTCGATATTTTTGAACTCGCGCGCTTTAATCGTCGCTGAACGTCTTACTCGTTCTGGATAGAAAGGTAGACGTTGTAGGCATTCATGCGGTTCGCCACTCTGAAAAGTGGGATTTTTTCATAGCGCGACCAGTCTGTCGCGGCATAGGCTTCGTCAAAGGGATCAAGTTCACGCGCGGCTTGTTCCATAGCTTTGCGGACAAAAATCAAATAGTCACGTGTGAATTGTAAGTCTTCTTTTGTCGAGGTCGAAAAAGGTCCATGCCCTGGCACAATCACCTGAGCCTGGCGAGTCAATAACTTGTCCAAAGATTTGATCCAACCCAAGCTATCCGCATTGCCAACATAAGGAATGCGGCCTCGAAAAACCAAATCACCGGCGAAAAGCACCCCCTCGGACGGGAAATAGATCGCCAGATCATCGGGTGTATGCGCAGGCCCCATTTTGATCAACTCTACATCAAGTCCGGCGAGTGACAGGCGCGTATCCTGATTAATCCAGGTTGAAGCTGATACGAGACGCGTGTCAGCGTTAACCCAGGGAGCAAGCTCGGTACGTGAAGCTTGAAGGCGCAGTTGAGCCGTATCCGAGCTCAAGTATTCTTTCGCGCTTTCTTGCGCGATGACGGTCGCACCAATATCGATGAAGCTCTGCAGGCCGTAAATATGGTCTGCGTGATAGTGCGTCACGATGACAAACTGAATAGGTTTGTCGGTGAGTGTTCGAATCTCAGAAATGAGTTGTTTACCTAGCGCGGGCGAACCTAATGCGTCAATGACAATGACGCCTGTTGGGCCGATGACCACGCCGGCATTCGAAATAAAGTTTTTGTTTAGAGGCGACCCAAGGGCTGAAACACCCTCGGCGTAATAAGCATTGTTGCTGACGGGCGTGAGCGTTAAGGCGCGCTCGGATGCTTGACTAAGCGTTGCACACAGCATGCACACCACACCAAGTATGCACAAAAGCGAACGGCTAAAGTGCATCGGCGTATTCATTGGAAAGAACGTTAAGGCTTGATGTAGGCGAATTTATGTTGCACTTGTAAATCTGCAATGCGAGCGACGCCCGAGGGGGTGAAGTTTGCTTCGAGAAGGAATTGTTCTTTTTTGAGATTTCTATTTTTCAGCGTAATTTCACACACTTCGAAAGTCACCCCTCGAGAAACGAGGGCGGCGACGAGAGGCGCATATTCAGCTTTTGAATTTTTATCAGTCGCCCCATCCATCACGATATCCACGCCATTGGCATGCATGACAACAGTAATTTTTGTTTTGGGGGCGACATCAAGATGGTTGCGAATATTTCTTAGACCTTTCAGTCCCTGAGATTGTGCATCATCAACGTGATACAGCACTTTGTTACCCTCTTGAGTCGGCGCTTGTTGAGCGCGCACTGTCCAAGGGGTAACGCTTAAAGCAAGGCTGATTGCGAGTGCAGAAATAAAAGTGTTCATGATTTATCCAGCCATGCCAGGGTTATTTGCAGCACCTTTTATAACAGGAAGGTTGGGTGTTTTGGCTGCAACGGTTTTAATTTGACGCAGATAGGTTGCCATGACATCCCAGATGGGCTCACCACCGGCATCACGTGCGGCCTCAGAAACGGGTGCCCAGCCGGCGACCTTATATGATTTCGAAGCCTCGATGGGTTTGTCACCGAGGCGCATGTCTGAAATCCTGTTGCCGGCAGAGGCTGTGGGATCAATGGTGTATTGCATACCACCCACGCGCACCATATCGCCGCCCTGCTGATAGTAGGGGTCTGGATTAAAGAGGTTGTCCGCAACGTCTTCGAGTACGGTCTTGATCATCTCACCGCTCATGGGCGTCATGGTCGTATAGGGATAGGTGATGGCGGTCTGATCAAGCAAGTGCTCCATCGTGATGGTCTGTCCGGGCAAAATCGAGGTGCCCCATCTAAAGCCGGGGGAGAAAGCGATCTCTGCGCCTTTCATCTGGATCAAGCCATCCACGATCAACTGATCGAAAGTGCCATTGAAATTGCCGCGTCGATACAGGGTGCCCTCTGCGGTCGCAAGTTTTTCGTTGAGCTTGGCCTCGTAAGGCGCGCGGATTTTGGTGATGAGCGCATCCATGGGTTTGTCCGCGGGGATCAGATCCGCGAACACAGGCAAGAGACGGTATCTAAAGTCAGAGACTTTACCGTTTTTGACATCGAAGTCGAGTACGCCTAAAAACTTGCTGTTCGAGCCTGCGTTGGTGACGAGCGTGATCCCCCCTGGATTGGTAACCTTGACAGGGGCGGGCACGCCATCGTGTGTGTGACCGCCCATGATGGCGTCAATCCCGCGCACACGACTGGCCATCTTGAGGTCGACATCCATACCATTGTGAGAGAGCACGACGACGACTTGAGCACCCTTGGAGCGCGCAAGATTGACAGTCTTTTGCATGTTTTCTTCGTCGATACCAAAGGACCAGTTTTCCACTAGATAACGAGGGTTGGCGATTGGCGTGTAGGGGAAAGCTTGTCCGATGATCGCGACAGGAATCCCATTCATTTCTTTCATGACGAAAGCATCAAAGACAGGATCTTCAAAGTCCGTGGTCTTGATGTTTTGTGCGACAAAATTAACCTTGCCAGCGAAATCTTTTTCAACGATTTCTTTGACACGCTGTTCACCGAGTGTCATCTCCCAATGAGCAGTCATGACATCGACACCCAATGCGAGACAGGCATCTACCATGTCCTGACCTTTGGTCCAAAGGGCAGTGCCAGAGCCTTGCCACGTATCGCCGCCATCTAATAACAGTGCGCCGGGACGACTTGCACGCACTTGTTTGACCAGTGTGGCCATATGCGCAAAACCGCCAACCTTGCCGTATTGCAAAGCGGCTTTATCAAAGTCGAGGTAAGTCAACGCGTGCGCATCGTGGGTACCTGGTTTGATGCCGTAGTGTTTTAGGAAGGCATCTCCGACTAAATGAGGAGGTTTACCAAACTGCGAGCTAAAACCTAAATTAACGTTGGGCTCACGAAAATAAATGGGTTTGAGTTGAGCGTGACAATCCGTAAAGTGCAGCAAATGCACATTGCCGAATTTTGGCAAGTCATACAGAGACGATGCAGCCTGTGCGCGACTTGCCCCTGATCCGAGCGAGAGACCCGCAGCGGATGCGATGGCCAATAGCTGGACAAACTCACGACGACTCATACCCATAATGTGCTTCCTTACAGCGTGATGCTTTTATTCTAAAAATTTATTTGTTAACAGGAGAGGCTGGGTCCAGCAACAATGCCATCACATCTTTCATTTGCTGTTCTGTTAGCAAATCAAAGTGCGCCATTCGGGGCATATTGCTGCAAGCGTTGTAGGCCTTGGAGTTGCTGATGCGGTTCCAGGTATAAACCAGGATGGGCTCGCTGTTGCCACGCATTTTTCCGTAGTTCAACAAGGAAGGCCCATTGCAGTCGTAGGAAATTTCTTCCTTGGTAATCTGGTGGCAGTTGTAGCAACCTCCACCATTGACGGTTTTGAGTATGTCGCTCCAAGTTGCGCCTCTGCCGCTTTGAGCGACTTTTTCACCGGCTTTCCAGTCGCCTAGATATTTTCCATCTGAAGGCGGCTTGATTGCTGCAAGTGCCGCTTTTTGCAAAGCCTCGGCTTTCTTTTGACCATCAGCGCTCGCGCGGTAGCTTTCGTTAGAACATAAGACTTGAAACTCGTCCTGCTTAATACGATCAAGCTTGGCGATCCCTTGTTCGCGGAAACTGCGCTCCATGACAGCTTGCACAGCAGGATCTACTTGTTGTGCAAAGCTTGTAGGAGCAGACGTCAGCATTAATATTGCAGTAGAAAAGCCGAGACCAAGTTTTGTCAGTGTTGTTTTCATTTATATGCTCCCTCGGATTAGCGCTTCAAACCAGGCGTCTGGATAATGCCACCGTCGGCCTTGTTTGCCATAAAGATAGACAGTGCGATGGTGACATCGGAGCCATAGATCGGGAATGGCATGCGTTGTTGGCGATAGCAGTCATTTAAGCGACGCTGCATCGTCCAAAAAGTACCACTTGAAACACGATAAGCCGGCCAGCTACCCCAACCTTCGGTAGCCCCTTTTGATTTGGTCAAGTTTGGCAAGTCCTGCATGCGAATTCGCTTGTCATCGACTGCATGACAAGATGCGCAAGAGAAATCCATGGGGCCACCCTGGAGATAGAAAATCTTTTCTCCAAGTGCCAGCATTTCTTTTTCTTTAGGATGTGCAGCAGGGACGTTGACTTTCATGTCTTTTGATTGCGTGACAACGTAGGCGACAACGGCTTCAAGATCTTTGCGCACACCTCTGCCAAAAGAACCTTTTACGATATCTGCTTCGGGGATACCTTGAAGCGTGCTCATACAGGTCATGAGACGAGACTCTAAGTCTTGAACACGATCGGTATCTTTAAAGTAGCGAGGCAGTTCAGCCGATGCTCCCTTGACCACACCAGGTCCGAGTCCGAGATCACACTTTTCGAGACTGGCTTTTTTGGGTCCAGCGGGTTTGGTCCACAGCTCTTCGCCCTCAGCTTCGTAGAGTTCGGAGGGATTGCCGTCTGCAAGCATGCGGCGATACTCGGCGAGCTGATCTGATGCGGATTGAGCGGATGCGATCGATGTTGTCCCAATCAGGCCAGCAAGTAGCCCTGCAAATACATACCGTTTCATGGAATGTCTCCTATTAGTCAGCTAGAAAGAATCGCTGTATGCGAGCCATTCAAGGCAGACCTATTTGTTATTTGATGTCGGTTTTATCGGTACGAGTTTCGCCTTTGTTGTCGGCCCAAGTGACGGAGATTGAGTCGCCTTTTTTGGCGGAACCTTTGAGTTTGAAGTGCAAGAAAGGATCTTTTGAGACTGCAGGACCAAACTGAGCGGCGTAGACAACTTTATCGCCAACTTTGGCTTCGATGCTTGAAATATACCAAGCAGGTACAAGCTGACCTTCGGGGGTTTTACGTTGACCCGTTTCCATATCGTGTTTCATCAAAACACGAACGTCGACGATGCCGTCTTTCTCTGTCGCGCGAATGCGCATTGGGCTTGCCATGATTGATTCTCCTAGACTTTCAGAGCCCTTATATGGGGCTATATCGTTTCAATGAAATGGGTTCATTCAGGTGCTCGGGCGTTGGATTAACCGCCGCAACCACCGAGCGTGACTTTGACTTCTTTCGAAGACATCAACCATTTACCATCTACCTTAGCCAAGGCGTAAACATTCGATGTTTGGCCCATTTTGACGCGTGTAGAAGCAAAGGCATCTGCACCAGCGGGAACGATGAACATCGCAGCCAAGGCACTTGGATTCTTTTCAACCAAGATCGCCATTTCAGTTGCTTTCAGGCTTGTTTCCACACCGACTGGGACGACAGCGCCGTTTTCAGCGATATCAGGTGCGCGCAGGGTCACTGCATCGGATTGTTGAGGAGCTCCGCCACCAAGTACTTTCATTAGGTCATCCATAGTTTTTGCTTCAAAGGCAGCTTTATTCCATGTGGCGGCTTCGGCTTGCGTCATCAGTCCTGCGCTGGCCATCAAACCAACGAGGGCGGTCATTTGCAGAAGTCTGCGTCGTTGTACGTTCATCATTTTTCCTTTGCGGATAGAAATTTGTAAAAATTAATTTAAATAAGGGTGAATAAGTTAGGCGGCTTAAGAGCCTGTCAGCATCCATTTGACGAGACGATTAATTTCGTCATCAGGGACTTGAGGATGGGGCGGCATTGGAATCATGCCCCAGGCACCAGAACCCCCATTTTTGACCTTTGCGCTCAGCTTGGCAAGAACATCCTGATCTTTGTATTTTTTGGCGACATCCGCATTGGAGGGGCCAACGCCTTTTGCTGCAGGAGCATGGCATGCCGCACAGTTGTTCTTAGTGAAGGATTGCTGTAGCGCAGCGTTGTCAGCGCTTGCAGCCGCAGCAGGCTTCGCTGGAGTTGTCTGACTCGCAGGGGCAGCGGTTTTCACGGTCGAGACGTTGGCAACATAGTTGGCGCCCGGCAGCGCTTTGAGAGGCGGCTTTGTTGAGTCTGAGCCACGATAAGGACCAAACGTGCGATCCTGCTCTGCCAAGTTGTTATGGGCATTGCGCGCAAAATCGGGTAGTGTGGAAGTGATCTTCACTTCAGCTACGCAGTTTGTCATGCATGCTGTTGCCTTAACATCAGGTGTACCGGAGACCGTCCACATGCCGTGTTTGTCTGTCATGCCGTTACGGTTGGGCATACGTTTTTGTACTTCGGCGATGTTTTTGTCACTGAGGGTAAAGTCTTCCGGGACAATTTCTCCTAGTGCCAGCATATAGGCGACCAACGCGTAGGTATCATCCGCGGATAAAGATCGCGGCGCATTCCAAGGCATCGCACGATAGATATAGTCATACAGTGTGGAGACTGTCGGGACTTTCATCAGTGTGGTGCGCTGAGGTTGATTCGGTGACGTGAGTGAGGCAACGCGGCCCGTTTCGATGTCTTTGGCGGATGTTCCACCCACGAGAGGGGTGAATACTTCATTGGACTCTCCAAAAGTCCCATGGCAGCTTGCACATTGTGCATCCCAAAGTTGTTGTCCTTGGTCTGCCGTGCCTGAGCCTTTAGGCAAACCCTTGAAATCAGGTCTGACATCAATATCCCAAGCTTTGACTTCCGCAGGTGTTGCTAGGCGACCAATACCTGCGAATTCAGTCACATTTTGCGCTTGAACCAAGCTGCTTGCTAACACGAGGGCAGCAAGGCTGGTCATCGTTTTAACCAACTTGAACATTGCTAACCTCTCCATTTGTGTCGACTTTCCAAGATTGAATGGCATTGTTGTGATAGATGGAGCGCGTGCCGCGCACTTCTCTGAGCATGCGAATGGGCGGTTGTACATAACCCGTGTCATCGATGGCGCGCGATTGCAAGATTGCCGGCTTACCATCCCAAACCCAGTTGAAGTTAAAGCGCGTCAAGGCCTTGGTCAGGATAGGCGACTCCATGCGAGCCTCACGCCAGTTACGACCACCATCAACGGACACATCGACACGTTTAATTTTTCCGCGTCCCGACCAAGCGATACCGCTGATATTGTAAAAACCTGTGGTGAGGAGTTGCTGTCCTCCCGACGGGGTCGTGATGACCGATTTACATTCTTGAATACTGGTGTATTGCCGATGCATACCGTCAGGCATCAGATCGACGTAGTGAATGGCCTCGTCCTTGGCTCCGTAGGGCATATCGCCGACCTCTAACCGACGCAGCCATTTAACCGAGCTCACGCCCTGGACACCTGGAACAACGAGGCGCAAGGGGTAACCGTTTTCGGGACGCAGCATCTCGCCATTCATTGCCCAGGCGACGATCACGTCGTCGCGCGCGATCTCCATTGGAATCGTACGTGTCATGCCTGAGCCATCACCGCCTTCGGCCAGCACATATTTACCCTTGGTGAAGTCTGCGCCGACCATGTCGAGCAGCAGGGACAAAGGAATACCTGTGAATTCGCAACAGGAAATCATCCCATGCGTGTACTGAACGGTTGGAACCGCGACGTTGCCCCACTCCATACCCGTGTTGGCGCCACACTCAATAAAGTGAATACGCGAAACAGAGGGCAGACGCATCAGATCTTCCATGGTGAACACCATGTCTTTTTTAACAAGACCATTGATCATCAACCGGTGTTGAGCCGGATCGATGTCGTACCAGCCCTGATGGTGACGCTCAAAGTGCAGGCCGCTTGGTGTGATCATGCCAAAGAGGCCTTGTAGTGGTGTAAATGCGACAGAGGCCGCAGAAACACGGGTCAAACCAGGCGATTCTCTGCGTTGCAGATTGGCTTCATATTTTGATGGCATGCCGTAGGGCTTGGCGGCAACAGGCTGACCGAGGGTCGTTTGCCATGGTTGTTTTTCCAGGATGGCAGGATCACCTTGCGAGGCGCGCGCAGCGTTTGTCATTCCGCCTGCAGCGGCTCCGGCAGCGAGTGCACCAAAAAAGCTATTCCTTAAAAAACCGCGGCGCGTATCGTCCATGCCTTTTTCTGTTAAGTCAGAGGCAAAGTCCCTTGATAAAAAATTCTCGGGTGCTTTTTGGAGCTTTCCGGGTTGAAACGCTAGGTCTTTCGGATTCAATTTAGTCCTCACATGCCTAAAACAATGGATTGAGTTAGGGATAACCCACTAAAGACATTTATATATTCTATTGTTATAAACAAATGTCTTTTAGTTATAAAGAGGTAAAAGTACTAAATTTTTGAGATTAAATAAACTAAGGCATACCCTAATACAACGGGTCAGTTGTCTTGTAAATTAGAAAAAATACAAATTTGAAGGAGAAACGGATGAATTCGGATCAGTTTTCAGACCTCGAATCGCTTAGCGGCGATCCGCGGCGAACCCGTCGGGAGTTTTTGAGAAATACCTCAGCTGTGGGCTTAGGGCTTGGTTTTGCCTCGGTTGCCCAGCCTACTTTTGCTCAAGTCATTCAAACGGACTTTACGGGCATCAAGGCCGGTGAAGAAACGATTGTGGATGGGGACAGCGAGCTTTATGCCTACGTTGCTAGACCTGTGGGCGTTCAAAATAAACTTCCAATCGTCATTGTTGCGAGCGAAATATTCGGTGTGCATGAGCATATTGCGGATGTCACACGTCGTTTTGCTAAGCGTGGTTACCTGGCGATCGCGCCAGAGTTTTTCACCAGAGCAGGGGACCCAACTGCGCTTGGAACAATGGCTGAAATCATGTCACAAATCGTGTCAAAGACGCCAGACAAACAAGTGATGGCGGATATTGAAATTGCGTTGAAGTGGGCAGGCACCCGAGGTGGAGACATCAATAGAGTGGGCGTCACGGGGTTTTGCTGGGGAGGACGCATCACCTGGCTTGCAAGCGCGCTCATCCCGCAAGTCAAGGCGGGAGTTGCCTGGTACGGCCGTCTCGTCGGAGAGAAAAGTGAAAACTTCCCTATGCATCCGGTCGATTTAGCTGCGCAACTCAAAGCGCCCGTGCTCGGATTGTATGGTGGTAAAGATACAGGAATCAGTTTAGAAACCGTCGATCAAATGAAAAAAGCACTTGCCTCAGCGACAGGTAATAAAGCAGCAGCAGCAAGTCGGTTTGAGATTTATCCAGACGCGCCACATGCCTTTCATGCGGATTACCGTGCCACCTATCAGGCTGGGCCTGCTAAAGATGGCTGGGATAAATGTTTAAACTGGTTTGCGCAACAGGGTGTCTAAAATAAATAAAAACATGCGGATGCGTAAAATAAATGCTATTAAAGAGAAGTGCAGGGTAAAGGACCTCAAGGGTAAACCTTGATTGTCAACAAGACTCCGTAACAGAGACGATAGCAACAAAAGTTCAATATCTAACGAGGAGAAATTCGATGCGTAAAACTCTCGCAACGACGGCGCTCATGCTGTCAGGGCTTGCCGGTCTGACAATAGGCGGCACCGCTCAAGCGCAAGACATACAAGCACAGCGTTTATATAACCAAAGTCTTGCCGCGACTTGCGCAAACTGCCATGGCACCAATGGTGTGAGCGTACCTGGTGTGACTGTACCCATGATCAATCATCTGCCTGAGTCCGTGATGTACGAATTGCTGATGGCCTATAAGACAGGTAAGAGAACGGGGACCATCATGCATCAACTTGCTAAAGGTTATACCGACGAACAACTCAAAACGATTGCTAGCGTTCTTGGCAAGAAAAACTAAAGGGGCAATATTATGAATCGTCGTCATTTTCTTGGACAAAGCGCAGCGGTTGCTGGCTTGGCACTTGGATTAAATGGTCAAGCGCAAGCCAGCTCGCTGAAGTCTGCACAAATCGTCGTTGTGGGCGCTGGCTATGGTGGAGCGACAGCCGCAAAATATTTGCGCATGATGTCAAACAACACAGCGCAAGTCACGCTCATTGAACCAAATCCTGAATTTATTTCTTGCCCGCTCTCCAATCTGGTGGTGGGTGGCTCACAACAGCTCAGCGCTCTTTCAGTTCCCTATGCAGGCCTTGCAAAAAATCATGGCGTGAAAATGGTGAAAGATATGGTCGCGAGTATTGATCGTGAAAAGAAAACAGTTCAGCTTGCATCAGGTCAAACCGTTAAATACGACAAGCTCGTCTTGTCGCCTGGTATTGGCCTGATGATGGATCGTGTGGAGGGTCTTGAGGCGGCAAACAAAGCGGGTGTGACACTCCAAGCATGGAAAGCGGGTGCCGAGACTACTGCGCTACATAAGCAGATCGCAGAGATGCGTGATGGTGGGGTGTATGCATTAAGTATTCCACTGGCTCCCTATCGCTGCCCTCCAGGACCCTACGAGCGCGTATGTCAGGTCGCAAGCTACCTTCAGAAAAACAAGCCTAAATCAAAAGTCTTGGTGTTTGATGCAAACCAAGATGTGACTTCAAAGGGCAAGTTGTTTAAGGAAGCATGGGCCAAGCTCTACCCCGGTATCATTCAATATACGCCCGAGCACAATGTGACGGCTGTTGATGCTAAAACGCGCACGATCAAGTTTGAAGTGCAAGAAGACGTCAAGGCGGATGTGTTGAATATCTTGCCACCCATGCGTGCAGGTGACCTCATTGTCAAAGCAGGTCTTGCGGATGCGAACGCAAGATGGTCGAATGTTAATTTCTTGAATTTCGAATCTGCAGTGGCAAAAGACATTCATATTATTGGCGACTCGATACAAGTCGCCCCTGCAATGCCTAAGTCGGGTCATATGGCCAATCAGCATGCCAAGGTGACAGCGGCAGCAATCATCGCTGAGTTGAGTGGTTTTGCGGTGAATCCACAGCCGGTGTTGACCAACACGTGTTACAGCTTTGTCAATGCAACGGA
>Ga0164292_10001023_pt1 | contig 22280 bp, 19 predicted proteins | sample GEODES117metaG_FD_111486 | JGI IMG/M metagenome (GOLD analysis project Ga0164292, IMG submission 111486) | Eutrophic lake water microbial communities from Lake Mendota, Wisconsin, USA - GEODES117 metaG | ecosystem: Environmental > Aquatic > Freshwater > Lake | place: USA: Lake Mendota...
AAATTAAAATCCACTTACGTTGATGCCTTACCGTTATTGATTCATCCCAAAACTGGAAAGGTACATACGAGTTATGCTCAGGCAGTAGCGGTAACCGGGAGGTTGAGCAGCAATAATCCCAATTTACAGAACATACCCATAAGAACCGATCGTGGCAGGGAAATCAGGAAAGCTTTTATTCCAAGAGATGAAAACCATTTGCTGGTATCAGCGGATTACTCACAGATTGAACTGCGCATTGTAGCAGCTATCAGTGGCGATGAAAACATGTGTGAGGCTTTCCGCACCGGCAAAGACATACACACCGCAACAGCAGCGAAAGTATTCAATGTTCCTGAAACAGAAGTAAGTAAAGAAATGCGTTATAAGGCAAAGAGTGTGAATTTCGGCATCATCTATGGCCAGGGTGCTTTCGGCCTTTCGGAAAACCTTGGCATATCCAGAACGGAAGCCAAAGAGATTATCGATAACTATAAAAAACAGTTTCCCAGGATACAGCAATATATGGATGATACTGTTGCTTTTGCCAAAACAAACGGTTACGTACAAACGCTAATGGGACGAAAGCGTTGGTTGAAAGATATCGGATCGGCCAATTTTACCGTTAGGGGTTTTGCTGAACGCAACGCCATCAATTCACCCATACAAGGTACAGCTGCCGATATGATCAAGCTGGCCATGATAAGTATTTCCAAGGCAATCCAAAAAGCCAATCTGCAAACGAAGATGCTGTTACAGGTGCATGACGAACTGGTTTTTGATGTACCCAAATCAGAACTTGAAACCATAAAACCCATTATCCTCAACTGCATGCAAAATGCACTGGTATTGCCTAATGAGGTACCCACTGATGCGGAACTTGGATTTGGTAACAACTGGCTTGAAGCCCATTGATGAAAAAAATGTATTCGTAACTATGGAAAAAGCACTGATGATTTATTGCTTTGACGCCTATTGTGGTTGGTGTTACGGTTTCAGTAGCGTGATAAAAAAGATTGCAGCTGTTTATGAAGACAGATTGTACATTGACGTATTGAGCGGTGGGATGATTTTACCCGAAAAGCCAGTACACATCAGGGTAAGCGCCAGTTATATCTACAATGCCTATCCACAGGTAGAAGCATCAACCGGCGCAAAATTTGGTGCAGATTACTTATGGCATATCCAAAACCCGGAAGAAAGCGACTGGTACCCGAGCTCAGAAAAACCAGCTATCGCCCTTTGCATTTTTAAATCCTATTTTCCTGAAAAATCGGTAGCCATCGCATCCGATTTACAACATGCCTTATATGCCGAAGGCAGAGACCTTACCGATAATGAAGCTTACCGTCATTTGTTAGAAAAATACAGCATCCAACCGGAAGTTTTTTACGAAAAATTAGCCGGTGAAACTTATCGCGACATGGCACATCAGGAATTCGCCATGGTTAAGCAATTACAGGTTACCGGGTATCCAACAGTTTTAATACAAACCGACGAAACCAGGTTTCATATGGTTGCAAGAGGATATACTCCGGAAAAAGCTTTGTGTGAAAGGATAGATGCCGTACTGGCCTCTAAAAGATGAAAGAGGATGGTTTATAAAAATCAGTTCTATTTTACTACCTTAAACCGGTAAGAAAAACCGAGTGATAAATATCTTTCCGGCGAATCTTTACTGAGCGCAAAACCACCAGAAATATCAGCTATCATATTTTGATTAAGCAGAAAGGTGAATCCTCCATCGCAACGGTGATCCGGTTTTTGTTTTTTTGCTGCAAATCCATACAATTCCAAATAACAACCAAGTTTCTCTGTAATGCTGATTCCGCTTGTAAGGGTATACAAATAATTTTCAGCAGCGGAATTGCCATCCCATTCCGCACCTAAATTATATGCCAGTGAAAAACGTGATGACAAGGTATGTTGCATCGTAAAACGAAAAGATGGAGCTAGATATGGCGTATGGAAATCTTTAGAACCGATATTGGCACTGGTGAGATGGCAAATTACTGATGTCATTGGCACCAATCCATTTTCTTTACAAATACTCGTTTTAAAACCGATGGTTACCGGAGCCAGCCCCTGATACCTCGCTTCAGGCAATTTCATGGTATTCCATTCGGTAATCAATCGAAACTCAAAACGCTTGTGCAAACCATACTTCCATAGAATGGTGGGGGTACTTGCATTGCTCATCCCGGAATTCACCCGCTCAAAAGTAAACCCATTTTCTGCCTGGATATAATGTTCAGGTACTATGAAAGGGCATTCCGTTTGATCGGGCCTGTCGAGTTGTATCGGTGGTAATTGCTGTGCATTAGTATTTTTAGCAACTAATACAATAATTAAAAAGTATACCAGACGTATCTTCATAGAAATTATTGTTTACATGAACCCATTATTGTTTCTAAATACAAAATAAAATTCGTTGCTACCCTTGTGCTGAAATGCCGGTTTAAAGCTATGCTAATGAAAAAAAATTCAAGTATAATTTGTAAATTACTTTTTTAATCAGTTAAAGCATGAAGAAAATATTACTATTATCCCTGTTCATTTGCAGTTTGGTGATGCCGGTTTCAGCACAACCTTTTGCCTTAGCCATCAATAATGTAGATGGCAGCCCATTCACCTGCAACCTGCTTGATGACCTAGGCATTTATAAGCGCTTAAGGGTTCAAGCCACACAAAATGCATCCAATGCAACCTGGGAGTTTCCCGCCTTGTGCAGTTTTCCGGGTAATGTATGGCGGCCATACACAGCAGGTACTTTGCCAATACCCTTCAACACTACCATACCTCCGGTTCCGAATACTGCTGCAGCGCTTTACAATAGTGGAAATGGTGGAGCTTCTGGAAATTTATCTCCTGTAACTCTGGGTAATTATTACACTTTTAATGTACAGAATATCTTTACGCCTACCGGCAGCCCGTTTATTGGCGTGCTGGAAACCGCCACCTTCCCGGTATCCATTCCAAATGTTACCCAAAACCCGGTAAGCAACGCCGTTGGTGAAAATGTACCCGTTACCGTTAGTATCACAACAAGCGCAGCTCCGGTAGAAAATGTTTTTGTTCGTTACACCACAGATAATTTCGTAAGTACCCGGATTGTTCAGGCTACATTTACGGGAAACAATGGTACAGCAGATATCCCCGGCTTTCCATTAGGTACTGCGGTAAAATATTATGTTTACAGCAGTCCGAAATCAAAAACCCTGATCGATTCAGAAGCCACCCTCTTTGGAGAAATAGTTCATGATATGTCTACGCTCGATTGGAATACCAATATCAGCCAAAATTACAGTTATGTGGTAACTACGGTACTACCCGTTAATCTTTTAGCATTTAATGGAACTAAACAACAGGATGCCAATATCATCACCTGGAAAGCGGATTGTACATCAGGAACATTTATACAGGTAACTCTTGAAAAACGGCATGAAAACAATGACTACAAACCCATATTTCAAGCCAATATCCAAGCCCAAAATTGTTCACTTCCTTTCAGCTATAGTGATGTTAAAGCTGAAACTGGCGCCAACTATTATCGGTTGAAATACCTGGATGAAAGAGGCCGTATCCTTTATAGTAGAGTGATTATTCTACTCAATAAAACCGACGGCATTATCTTAACAAAAATAGCTCCAAACCCAATTACAGACAACAGCACGCTTGAACTGGTATCAGCTAAAGCTCAAAACATCATGCTGATGATCGTCGACCAAAAGGGAGCGATCGTTATTCAAAAAAATTACAGGCTTGTTTCCGGTTTAAATCGCATTCCTATAGATGGAAAATCATTGAGTGGCGGACTATACATCATGAAGGCCATTGCTGCAGATGGAAATGTAGCTGTTCTTAAAATCATGAAACCTTAAATTCAGATTGAGTAAAGCATCATATATTTACATTAAAATTAATTGCCATATTTTTTATTGTTTACCATTTATATACTAAATTCCAAAAAATATTAATCATGAAAAAGATACTCTTTACCAACTTATTGTTTTTACTATGCTGCATTACTGTTGTAAATGCTCAAACTGAAGAAGAAAGTAAAAAATGGATGGCCTACATGACTCCCGGAGAAGTTCATAAACTCATGGCGAGCTGGGATGGGGAATGGAATGAATCTATAACCATGTGGATGGCTCCGGGTGCTCCGGCTCAGGAAATGAAATCTACCTGTGTGAATCGGATGCTTCTTGGAGGCCGTTATCAGGAATCGAGGCATTTAGGTGATTTCGGCGGTATGCCTTTTGAAGGCATTAGTACAATGGCATGGGACAATATCAGTAAACAATTTATCAATACCTGGATTGATAATTTGGGAACAGGGATGATGGTATTAAATGGCAAATGGGATGAAGCCTCAAAAACTATTCAACTCAAAGGACAAATGATGGATCCCATGTCAGGCCAAAATATTCCTATCAGGCAAGTACTTAAGATTATCGATAATAATACCCATATCATGGAACAGTACAATACCAAAAATGGTAAGGAATTTAAAACCATGGAAATAAAATTCACCAGGAAATAAATATTTGATTGATTAAAGCCTGAAACTTCTTTTTCTTTTCATCAGATGTCGTGTGCTTGTATTTAGATGTTATAAGCAATACTTAACTGGCTGATTGGTCGAAAATGGACGGCTTTCTTACATATTCTTTGTTGACAAAATATCTTCGATCTTTCTCAATTAAAAAATGTTCAGAAACCAATTTTCTAAACACTCCATAAATTTTTCTTTTGAAACTATCAAATGCCTTAATATCATTAGCAGGTTCATTATTTCTGTAAAATAATAACCTTCCCGCTTGAGTAGCACTAATACTTTGAGCTTTATTATAATTATTAACCTGAAAGATTAGGGATAAAGTTTGCTTATAAATATCGGAAAGATCATCAAATGCCCCACCAAAAACCTGCCGTAATTCCCTGTAGTAGTTATTTCTCATTAGTTCTCTATTAACTAAATAAACAGGATATAATTCTGGTGAAAGTTCATGCTTATAAATTAAACCAGCCTTTTCAAGATGGGTTATTGCGTTTAAGTGATTATTATCGGGAGTCAAAAGAATTGTGTATTTATACGCTGCGTTATAAATTTCAGATTTATAATAATATGCAAGAACATATTTTTCTTCTTTGCTAATAGTTGCACCGTCAAGTTTTTTTTCGATAAAAAAATCAAAACAATCCAACAAAGCCTCAAAACTATCGTCAAATAATTTACCCTTTTGTATAAATAAGCCTAAATCGTTCCTACTATAAAATCTGTAATAAGGCAAATCAATTTTATTTTCCAAAGATTCATTTACTAAATTACTCATTCCTTTCGCTTTTCCCTCCCACTTATCAAACACTTTTAATACATCAGCTAATTTCGGATTCCGAGGTTGGGAATCTGGAATAATTCTTCTAATAGCAATATCATCATTTAGAATTTCAATAAGTAATTGCTTTTTAAATGAACCTGGATTTCTAATTTCGATAAATTCATTAGGTCTGATATTTATATTTACATATTTATCGACACTGTAATCCCTATGAGCCAATGCATTGTTTATGGTTTCACGCAATAATTTTTCAGGGTATTCAGGCTTACTTGTTCCACCTTTTTCGGAAGTGACACCCACTTGAATATTCTTGAGAATATATCCAAGACTTTTTTCCATTAGAGGAATCACGTTGTCAATCAATGACTTTTTATCTTGCGCTACTTCAAAAGGAGTGTCAACAAATCCATCGACCTGACTCCGCCATCCCATAAAATCCTTTACGTGTTGTCCCGAAACTAACATTCCTAGAATTGTAACTTGACTATTTATAATAAATTTTTTCCTCGATAAAAAGGGAAGGGCGCTTTCGAGATTAGCTTTAACTGTTTCAGTTTTTATTTCCCTGTTTAGAAGCTGTATATATTCATTTAATTTATCAAGATCAATATCTTCTAAAGTTGCTTCCTTAACTATTTCTAACTCTTTAGCATTCCTAATTTCTTCTCTAAATTCTTTTCTCTTTTCTATGTCACTAGCATTAATGTGATGATCTCCTGTCAATTTTCTTTCCCATGCCTCGCCTTTATAAAAAGCATATTTTAAATCCTCAGGTAATTTATCAATATATAGAATACAAATTCTATCATCCAAAAAATCAACTATTTCAAAATTTCTCACAAATTCCCTCAAATCTAATTGCTGATTTTCATCATCTTCAAATATTGTTGGAAACGATTTTAAGATACCCTCAAAATCCTCTCTATAACCTTTTATTTCATATTTCTCTTCTTTCTGGTTATCATATATTCCCACAATCATAATCCCACCATCAGTATTTAGAAAAGCATTAATTGATTGAATCATGGATTTACTTCCAATCAAATTAGCTGGTGTGGGCTTTAACTCTACCTTTTCGGTTTCAACAGATTCATAAACCCCATTATGAATACAATATTCAATCTTCGCCAATATTTTATCTACAACTTTCATATAACCTAAAATTAAGTAAAAAACTAGTAACCCTTAATCCATCAAGGGCTCCTCACTTACTATCCAAGTTTAGTATGTGGGGAGCCCTCTAAGGTGTTGAGCGGTGGGAAAGGGATTCGAACCCCTTAGACCTTTCGATCTGCATATTTTTCAGACATGTGCAATGAGCCGCTCTGCCATCCCAGTAATCTTGTAAAAACTAACTGGAACGAATTATGAATACACCAAAAAGTGAAGGGATTTGGATCAAAGTACTGCTTATACAGTGCATTGGCAAAATACGGACGGAAGGATTTTCAGCATTATTTTCGCTATCAATCTTTAGTCATCGGCTTGACCATTTATTAATCCGCCTGCGCATTTTGCTACGCTCTTAGGGCGCAGGCTAACTTTCGTAGTCATAATAAAATGTAGTTCCTTTAAGCAGCATCAGCGCCGGGCAGAAGCAGCAACGAATTCTCATACTCCGCCAATGCTGGACGATAAGCACACGATTCTTTTGCGATGCCTTAGTTGTGGTGATGACCAATCAATACAACTTTTATCCTGCTGAAGAGATTATAGAAATTCTTGATTTATTGAACAACTTATCCGGAAAGGCAATGAGAGATATCAAACCATTTGAATTATCCTTTTGTATTCACTTTTTCTTTTTCAAAAGCCCCTCGTAACAAACCACCCAATCGGCTACTTTCATTTTAGTTACTAATTCCCCTATCAACTCATAAGGAATAAGTTCTGGCTTTTTAAACCTGACACAACTTTTGCCCATGTCCAGTTTTCCGGGTACTTTTTCAGCATAAGCCTTAGTGAACCAATCCATAAGCTTTGGATCTGAATAAATGCCCATGTGGTAAAATGAAATGGCATTTTTCTGTGCTGCCAAACCCATAAAGGGTAAGGGAAGTTTAGGGTCGCAATGATAACCTGCAGGATAGATTTTATGTGGTACAACATATCCTATCATCCCATAATTCATTTGAGCTTCAAAACCCTTTGGAAGCTTTTTCATGATTTGTTGATGTAAGCGCTGCATGGGTACACGGCGGTCTTCAGTCATTTGTTCCAGGTATTCTTCAATCGTCTTTGCGGCTGATGTCATGATGTAAAATTGATTAGAAAAAGTTTAAACAATATTAATCATTTGAATTATCCCAAAAAAATATTGAGCCCTTTATGCAAATTCAGGAATCGATGCATCCTATCGAAAAAAAGCTATGTACCAGATTCATCTTTTCAAAGACCCCAGACATTTTCAAATCTTATTCCAATCCAGCTTCCTCATTTATGGAGTTGTTTTTCTGCATTGGAGCAGCCCCTTATGGATTTATGCCGCATACTTTATTACCGGGATTGTGATGCATACCATTTGTGAGGCCGGTTTTACTACAAAACAGTTTCCTGTATTTTCAAGCCGGTGGTGGACAAAATGGTGGATGGGTATGCCTTCCGCCCTGATCAGTTCGTATGGCCTATGCCTGTTTCTAAAAACCGATATGCCGGAAGTTGCCATTGCCGCATCAGCCATTGCCATTCTTTCCAAATACATTATTCGTATCAATGGAAAACATTTATTTAATCCGTCTGCGCTAGGAATCGTATTGGCCGTTTTATGGAGTGGTAAAGCGTGGATCAACCCCGGCCAATGGGGCAGTGGGGCTTTCCTCCTTGCAGGTATCCTTACGGTTGGTATAATCGTAGTAACCAAAGTTCAAAAATTAGATGTCAGCCTTGCCTTTCTCGGCACCTATGCCATCCTGTTATTTTCCCGCCAGGCTTTATACCTCAACTGGCCGTTAGATTTTTTCACGCAAACCATCAGTACCGGTGCCGTTTTGGTGTTTTCATTTTTCATGATTTCTGATCCTAAAACCACACCCAACCATCCCGTTGCAAGGATACTATGGGCGATGATGGTTGCATCGATTGCCTTTTACATGACCAGTTTCAGATATATCGTAGGAGCACCTGTGTTTGCCCTGGTGCTTTCACAAATGACGGTACCCTTATTTGATCAGCTTTTTCGGGGTACTAATTTTCAATGGAAATATTTCACAGCATCTACTTTAAAACCAGCAATGCCATAAATCAAATTTTTAATTCATCTAAAAAACACAATCATGAAAAAAAAAATCATCAGGATAGTATGCCTGCTGTTCATTAGTCCAATGCTGTTTTCCTTTTGCGGCATTTATGTGAGCAAATCAGACGGAACACTTAAAAACAAAGCCTCACAGGTGATCCTCGTTCGTGATGGCGAACAAACCGTTGTAACCATGTACAACGATTTTAAAGGAAATCCAAAAGATTTTGCCATGGTAGTTCCAGTTCCGGTATTGCTGCAAAGAAAAGATATACGGGTAGTTAGCCCGACTATCTTTCAAAAACTAAATGCCTACTCTTCGCCGAGGCTTGTTGAATATTATGATGAAAATCCATGCTATGGTCGGCAATGGGAAGATAAAGAATCTTTAAATGAGAAGAGTATCATGGTAACCTCTGCCAATAGTAACCCTGTAGCTAAGAAAAAGAATTTAGGTGTAACCGTAGAAGCCCAATATCTGGTTGGCGAATATGATATCCTGATCCTTAGTGCAAAAGAAAGCAGTGGGTTAAAAACATGGCTGCTGGAAAATGGATACAAGATACCTTCAAAGGCGGAAGAGGTATTGGAACCATATATCAAATCGAACCTTAAGTTTTTTGTAGCTAAAGTAAATGCCAAACAAGCAGGTAAAATACAGAAGGGTTCCTTTCTTAGTCCGCTCCAAATCAGTTTTAGTTCCCCAAAATTCATTCTGCCTATCAGATTGGGGATGGCAAACGGGGATGGCGACCAGGATCTTATCATTTATAGTTTTACACGCCAGGGCAGGATTGAATCTGTTAATTACCGTAATGTGGAAATGCCTTCAGGAAATAATATCCCTTTATTTGTTAAAGACAACTTCGATCGTTTTTATGGAGAAACCTTTGCCCATAAATGGGAGCAGGAAGGAAAAAATATCGCGCTGCTGGAATATGCCTGGAATGTTAGCCCTATCAATAACGTAAAATGCGATCCATGTGTGGGCAATCCGCCTGTTGACCAGGATATTGTACAGGCGGGTGTTTGGTGGCTGAATAATTCCAATCCACAAAGCAACCAACATACTTTTTTTACACGATTACATGTAAGATATAACCGAAATAGTTTTCCGCAAGATCTTCAGTTTCAGGTTACGCCAAACCAAACGTCTTTTCAGGCAAGATATGTAGTTACACATCCTGCCGAAGGAGACTTAACCTGTGATGAAGGCAAAGTATACCTCAGGGAATTAAAGGGCAAAAGAAGGAAAGAACTTCACAATCTGGTATCCCTTACCGGTAGTACTGTTGAAGATTACCTAAGCAATACTGAACCTGATTCGGATAATGGTATTGCCTATCAGACATTACTACCGGAAGTAGAACAGGAAAAAGAATCGGAGCGAACTATTTTCCCCGGTCTTGCTTTAATGGCTGTAGTACTTGTTACCGGAGCTGGCTTAATGAGATGGAAAGGTTTGATATAAAAATATACAGCAACAAACAAAACGTCCCGGAATCAGACTGGGACGTTTTGTTTTATCTTAAGATCTGTTACTTAATCAACCTCGCTGTGGACGAAGGGAAGGTTCAATCTCTTTTAACCATTTCTCCATTTGCTGCGAGTTAAATATTTTGCCCAACTCAGCATCGCGTTCTGCTGCCAGTTTTTTTCTGGTTGCCATCAATGCCTCACGGTCAACATTACCCGATGCTCGCATTTCTCTTATGGCTTTTTCAGCAGACTCATAAAATTTGGTCATGATCACAAGAGCGCTTGATTTGCTTTCAGGAGTTAAATCGAGCGGAGCCATCTTTTCAACGGCCAGTTTGGCTCTTTCTGCAGCAGGCAATCTTTGTGAATTTCGGTTATCTTGAGCCATCGCATGACCAATACATCCTACGGCGAATAATAACAGCATTAATTTTTTCATGATATTTTATTTGAGGATGATTTATTTATTGGACTTAACCTTTGCACCAAATTTACGTGAAGTAATTTTATAAAAACCCGTATCAAAACGTTTCAATTGTGCTCCATTGCAAAGCGAACGTATCTCAACAAGTTGACTGAGCATTGCTAAATCAACGGCTCTTTGCTGGGTATTTATTTTAATAGCAGCATTTTGAATGGCTTCAGGAGTAAATCCTGAAACTGCCAATTCCTGAAAAACAGGTTTACGAAGCAATGAAATACTATCCATCAATTTCCTCATTTCATCCCGATGAGCACCTGATATTTGATCATAGCGGTCTAATTGGGCGGCATCAAAAAGCAGCTCTTTCTCCAAATAATTCTTAACATACTCCTGCCTTGAAACATGGCGGTTTTGTTTCATGCAATTATTGGCCTGCAAATACAACAAAAGCAAAATGATATTCGTTATCAATAGCGCTGCTATCCAAATCAAAAGTGTTTTATTTTTTGTTTCCGTTTTCATCAGGGTTCAGGTGTTACCAGGTCAATAAGTGATGGCAATCCAAAAGCAAGCTCTTCACCAGGGTCGTTTTGCTGGTTAACCAATAAAGGCTGAGGAGCAGATTTTACCACCATGAAGTTTACCGCCAGTACGATAAGGATACAACTGATAGCTACAACAGGCCGGCTCAGGATGGCACCTAAACGTATCCATAAATTAGGTTGGGAATCAGCTGCAGAACGTGATACTATTCGTGTATAGAGAAAAGGCGGAGCCTCAGCCCTTTTACATCCATCAAGGCTATGCAAACTTTCTTCTACAATCTTGTTCAACTGTTTATTACTCATACTTAGTTGTTATCAAAATGATTAAAATCCTGATAAATATTTTCCAACGTTTTCCTTAAACTTTGCTTTGCTCTTTTGAGTAAAGCAGATACAGCATCTGTACTGGTTTTCATTGCTGCTGCGATTTCAGTTGCATTCAACCCTTCCATTTTCTGTAATACAAATACCAACCTTTGTTTTTCCGGCAATTGCCTGATAGCAGCAAACAATTGCTTCGCCATTTCTTTGTTCGCATATTGTACACCCGGATGATTGAAGTCGGCAGGTAATTCTGCGGGTAGTGGATTAAAAACCCTTTTCAAAAAACCGCCATTTTTCATCCGCCGTTTTCTCTTTTCATGATCGAGTGATTTATGGATACAGATCCTGTAGATCCATGTTTTCCAATCGGCATCACCGCGAAATTCACCTGCCTTTTGAAACAAGGTGACAAACACTTCCTGACTGATATCTTCAGCATCTGCACTGTTCTGTACAATACTAAGCGCCGTATTGTAAACCATATCCTGAGTGAGTGCCACCAATTTTGGAAACACAGAGGCATCACCCTGTTGCAAGCATTTGAATAATTCCTCCTGGTTCAATTCGTCTATTTCTATACCCCTAAAAATACTTAAAAACCCGGATAAGTGCCTCTTGGGCGCATGGGCATATTTTCTTCAGTTTCCCTTGCTGGTGCGGCAGTTCTGCCTTTGCCGAAATTTTTCAGGTTATAAGTGAATATCACCATAAAATATTGTTGCAACACTACACTTTGCACATCTTCTATATAAGTATTGGTAACAGTGCGGCTGATGCTCTGGTTCTCTTTTAAAAGATCGAATGCAGATAACTTAAGTTCTGCTGCTTTGTTCTTGCCAAATTTCTTTCCAATTGAGGCATTCCATAAAGTATACGATTGGTCGAGATCTCCCGATAAACCGTTATAATACTGGTTGGAAATATCGTTCTGGATGAACCATCCTTTTTTATTCAACAAGTTAAGCACCATTCCTACGGTTTGGTTGCTGTATTTGTTCTCTGCAAAATTGCCACCGATTGTTTTTGCATTGTTGAAGTTGATGGCATACGAAATGTTGAAATCCACATATTGGCTGATATTGCTGGCCAGTACCACTCCGGTATTGTATTGGTAATTGTTGGTTACCGTTGCCAGATTGTTTACGATACCGGGAAGTCTTGAATAGATAAAACCAGCATTCAGATTAATAGTTGTTTTGAGTTTTTTCACAGGCATACTGTAGGTGAGAAAAGATCGGATATTATGATATCCATCAAGGTTTACCGGTTTGGAAAGTTGAGATCCGCGGCGTAGTATGATGCCATTTTGGATTACAGAATCCTGCTGTGCGATATAAGTTGCATTGGAGATATAATCTGCTGCTGTTTGCAAGAAAATATTCGCAAAGAAACTTTTGCTGGTCTTGCTGTTGGTATAGGTATAGCGCCCGCCAAGGAAATGGGTATACGATTGTTTCAACAGCGGATTGCCACTGCTCACCCTGAGTGGATTGTTGAGGTTCACTACATCCTGCAATTGGGTGATAGATGGGAAATTGGTTGATGCCCGGTAAAAAATTCTCATGTTACTTACATTGGAAAATTTCTTCCTCCAGAAAGCATTGGGCAGGAAATTACTGAACGACTGATTCACGTTTCCAACCGAAGGGAATACACGTTCACTTTCCAGCATAGCGGTTTGAAAGTTGATTCCGAAAGCCAATTGCTCGTCTTTACTGGGATTCAATCTGAATGTAATCCCTGCCCGCTGGGTTGTGATGGAATTATCGAATTTATTGGAGAGGCTGGTATCGAGTGTGGAATATTTCTGCCCGTCATATAAAAATGTCTGTTGGTTTGCCTTGTTAAATTGATAAGAAGGTGAATAATCAAACTGCAAGCTTGTAATCTTGCTCAGCGGTTCGGTATAGGTTACATTCCCTTCCAGCGTATACCCGTTATTGTTATTATCAGTAAACTGCTGTTGAAGGGAATCGGGCAGGATGGGTTGGCTGTTGATATCATAAAATCGGTAATATCCGTTGATAATAGACTCGCCATCATTCTGCGTGAATATGGTATTAAAACCCAATGAAAGAGATCTTCCCTTTTTTGGGAAGGAATGACGATAAAGCAGGTTGTTCCGAAGGTTATATCCATTGCGGCTGGCATCTGTTGCTGCAATAGAATTATTGATAGAATCTGCAATTTCCTTATAAGATTGCTGGGTAGATAAAGTGTTGCTTTTATTGTTTTGAAAACTCAAACTTGGTATGATAAAAAAGGTATTGTTAGAATCAGGTTTGAATTCAAAACGGGCATTGATCCGATGATTGGTATTGCGGGTGACGCTATTGCTGTTTTGAAAGATAAACTGGTTATTGTCTAATAGCTCTGTATTACTGGTAGCTCTGTTGGTATTCTTACTTTTGTTGAAAAAATAACTTCCGGCAACGGTCCATTTTTTCCCCCATTTATCACTGTAATTCAATCCGAGTGCATTGGTTTCACTGATCCCGTTGGCTTGTCCGACCGTAAAATTTTCCCCGCCTCCCATACCTCCCATTCCGCCGCCTCTTCCACCACCACCACCACCAAAATTGCGGGTATTGCTGTTGCTCGAAATGCCCAACAAGTCCTGAGAGCCAAAATTCTGTTGATTGATATTGTTGAAATTGGCAACCACCGACAATCGCCTGTCGCCTTTAAAGAAACTGATATTTCCGCCGGTAGTGTATCGCTCATCGGTTCCGTAACCGGCAAAGGCTCGTCCAAATTGTCCATTTCGGATACCCGTTTTGGTTACGATATTGATGCTTTTCTGCGAATTGCCATCATCCACACCTGTTAACTGGGCCTGATCGCTGAGCCTGTCGAATACTTGTATTTTGTCTACCACTTCCGCCGGCAGATTTTTAAGGGCCGCTGTGGCATCATCCCCAAAAAAGTCTTTTCCGTCGACGGTCACTTTCCTAACCTGTTCTCCCTGTGCGGTTATCGTTCCATTTTTATCAACGGTAATTCCGGGCATTTTTTTGATGAGATCTTCCGTACTGGCATCCGGATTTACTTTATACTGGCCTGCACTAAATTGGCTGGTATCTCCTTTTTGCACCACAGGAGGCGCAGTTGCCACAACTGTGACCCCTGCCAATTCTTTGCCTTGCTGTTTATTGAGGGTGATCGTTCCCAGATCGCGGTCTCTGTTCCCGGCCCTGATTTTACGTTGGTAAGTTTCGTACCCGATCATACTGATATTGAGTTGAAAACTATCGGGCACAGCTATAGTTAAAGAAAAAAGTCCGTTATTATCGGATATCGTATTTAGAAGCTGCTTAGTCGTAAGTGATTGCAAGGTTACCGTTGCTCCAGCTAACACTTTCTGATCGGCTTTGTCTGCCAAAATACCTTTGACGATTCCGTTCTGGGCAAAGCTGCTGAATCCTAAAACCAAAAAAATCAACAACAAGGGAAATTTTATATGTGTCATAATTGATGTAGTGCCTGTTAGACGCCATTTACAACCAGTATGGTCACATAAGGTTCATTTTCTTTTTAAAAGGCGAATCCCTTCTGATTTTCGATGAATAGGTTTAACTTGCAGGCTTAAATTTTTCAGCATGGAATATCATAAGTTAGTGGCCGTTACCGGATTAAGTGGATTGTTTGAACTGGTATCTTCAAAATCAGATGGAGGTATTGTAAGATCTCTTGAAGACAAAAGCACCAAATTTGTAAGCAACCGTTTACATTCTTTTTCTCATTTGGAGAGTATCGAAATATTTACACAAGGTGAAAATGTTAACCTGGTAGATGTATTTCAGGCAATGAAAATGAACACTGAAACGCTACCTGCATCAACTGCTGACGCCGGAACTATTAAAGCTTATTTTGAGAAAATTTATCCTGCAATGGATTTTGAAAGGGTTTATGGCAGCGATATGAAGAAGATGGTTCGCTGGTTCGACATCCTGCAAAAAAATAATGTGGAGATTAAATTATCAGAAGTTGCCAGTAATGACGCACCTATTGATGCCATAGCTGAGAAGAAAACTGCTGCATCAGCCAAAACACTTACCCCTAAAGCTACCGCGGTGAAAAATGCGCCGGCAAAAAAAATCAACACCCCACGTAAAATGGCTTAGTACAGATTATCTTACCCTCTTTGCAGAAATCATAAGCGCATCATGAATTATTCCGCCGATATCAAAAAGGCAGAAAGGAAATTCCTTCCTGCAAATTTTCAAGTGACCAACTGGGAAGTGCTTGAACCGTTTTTTAAAAACCTGCTTGAACGCGACCTTCAAAACATCCATCAACTGGAAACCTGGCTTACTGATCTTAGCGAATTAGAAGCCGTTGTTAGTGAAGATGCTTGTTGGAGACAGATCAGGATGACCTGCGACACCGCCAATAAGGAACTGGAAGCTGCATTCAATTTTTTTTTCCTGGAAATCCAGCCGCTCATCCAGCCTTATACAGATGCACTGAACCGCAAATTGCTGTCATCCCCTGCATTCCCTGAACTGGATCCGGAAGCGTATTTCACCTACCTGCGTCAGGTAAAGAAAAATATCGAACTTTTCCGGGAGGCTAATATTCCTTTACAGGCACAAATGTCGGTTTTGCAACAGCAGTATGGGCAAATCACCGGCGAAATGCAGGTTACTATTAACGGCAAAGCATATACGCTGCAGCAGGCCGGGAAATTCCTTGAAAGTGAAGACAGAAAAGAAAGAGAAACCGTTTATCATCTCATACAAGAACGCAGGCTTCAAGACAAAGCCAAGCTGGATTCCTTATTCGACCAGTTGATTGCAAACCGCAACCAACAGGCTTTGAATGCAGGCTTTGAAAGTTATGGCCCTTTCCGTTTTCAGGAATTGGGAAGGTTTGATTATTCAGCAGCAGACTGTACCCATTTTCATGAAGCGGTGAAACTGCATGTGCTTCCACTGGTGAAGAAAATACATGCCCGGAAAAAAGAGAAATTAGGCGTTGATCAACTCCGTCCCTGGGATCTGGAAGCCGAACCTGCGGGTACCCTATCCCTTCGGCCATTCACTGATGGCAGTGATTTGCTCGAAAAAACCATTGCCTGTTTTGAAGAGATTGAACCGTTCTTTGCGGATTGTCTGCTGAAAATGAAATCATTGAAACACCTTGACCTCGAAAGCCGCGTTGGCAAAGCTCCGGGAGGTTATAATTGCCCGCTTGCAGAAAGTGGTGCGCCATTTATTTTCATGAATGCAGCCGGACAAATGCATGATGTGAGTACGATGGTGCATGAGGGTGGGCATGCGGTTCATTCATTTTTGGCGCATCCACTCAAACTAAACGGCTTTAAGGAATATCCTATGGAGATTGCGGAAGTAGCAAGCATGGCGATGGAGCTTTTCAGCATGGATCATTGGCAGCATTTTTTCCCTGATCCTGCTGATCTCAAAAGGGCCCAACAGCACCAGTTGGAAAGGGTGATCACTATTTTCCCATGGATCGCCATCATCGACAAGTTCCAGCATTGGCTTTATGCAAATCCCTTGCATACCCATGATGAACGAACCAAAACCTGGATGAATATTTTGAATGAGTTTTCAGATGGAGTAATTGATTATTCAGGACTTAAATTATATCGCCAAAACGCCTGGCAGCGACAATTGCACCTTTTTGAAGTGCCGTTTTATTATATCGAATACGGTATCGCACAGCTTGGCGCAATTGGCCTTTGGCAGCAGTATGTAAAAGATCCCAAAAAAGCAGTTACGCATTACTGTGATGCTTTAAAACTTGGCGGCACTAAAACACTTCCGGAATTATATTCAGCAGCAGGCTTACGATTCGATTTTTCTCCTCAAACCATCAAAGAACTGATGGAATTTGTAGATGAAAGGTTATAAGAAAAGCCTGATCACTGTGAATTGAAGAAAAAAACTTATGGATTATTCAGTTGATCTGCATCAGCTACCTGCAATCATCACATATCCCTTTTACCACCATCGCCGATTGTAAAGGCTGGAACCCTTTTGGTAATTTCACATCGGGCACCGTTACATCATCGAGGCAAATGGTTTTATTACAATTGTCGCATATGAAATGTACATGTTCGTCGTGATGATGGCCTTCCTCGCAACGGTCTTTGCAAAGCGCATAAAGAATGGCATTGTCTGTAGTTGGAATCTGGTGTATGATTCCTTTCTCAACAAAAGTTTGTAACGTGCGATAAACAGTCACCCTGTCGAATGCAGCATCGGTATGCTTTTCGATATCTGCATGAGCCAATGCCCCTTCAGCATCTAAAAAAAGTTCCAGAATTTTTTTTCGGCCTTCTGTAACACTCAGGCCATTTTTCTTCAGGATGTTGAATTGCTGTTCCATAAAAGCGTTTAGCCGGGATTGTTACTGAATCCGTTCATAAAACGGTTGTGGTCTACTTTTTCTTTCAATAAGGATGGAATATCCTTGAGTAATTTCCGGATATCCTCTTCAATCAATCCATCATATATGCCGCGTACCCTGCCATAACGGTCAATCAGTGCGAAAAACTGAGTATGGATAAACTGGTCTTCCATCCTTTGGGTACTATCTGGTTTGCCGTTATCTATTTGGTATCCCTGACGGGCAAGCTTATACAATTCGGCTTTATCGCCGGTAAGGAAATGCCAGTTAGGATTGTTTAGTGCAGCCGTATCAGGCGTTGCCTGTGAAGAAACCTTATACGAACCATCTTCATTGCGCAACAACGTTCCTCCGATCATCTTCTGTTCATAAGCTTTCAATAAGGGTATGCTATCTACCTCGGGCATGCAGGTATGCGAGAGAATCAGAAAATCCTTCTCTGTTTTGAAAGCATCAAAAACCCGGCGCATATTGGCGTTCATTTTTGGACAAATACCCCTGCAGGTTGTAAAGAAATATTCCGCAACATATACCTTGTCTTCAGTTGTTTTTTGGGTGATTGATTTTCCATTCTGATCGGTAAATTTGAATTCAGGGATGAGTGGGTTGATCACTGCTAAGGGTGCATCAGTAAAGGGATGTTCTTTGTAGATAGCAAGGAAAAATCCGCCAAGAAGGAGGGCGAAAAACCCCAGATAAATCCACAACCGGTTCTTTTTCATATCCGCAACAAAAATTTATGCAAAGTTAAGGAGGAACACAGCTGTTGCCATATAAAACTTGCAACAATAGTGCAAATCCTATATCTTTGTTTTCTTCATGAATATAAAATTGAATTGGGACGGGGTAGGAATTGCAACTTCAATTGCCTGTGCCATTCATTGTGCGGTATTACCGATAATTATTCCATCCCTACCCTTATTGGGAGTGAACCTGATACACAACCAGCTTTTTGAATGGCTCATGATCGTGCTGGCTTTTGTAGTGGGGAGTTTTGCTTTAATCCATGGGTATTTCAAACACCATCAATGTTTTTATCCTGTGCTGGTTTTTTTATTGGGTTTTTCTTTTTTAGTTGCTAAACAATTCGTACCCCGAAGTGAATATCTTTTGTTAGGCATGGCGGTTTCCCTGATTATTTCGGCACATTACTGGAACTACAAACTTTGCCATCGCAGCAAATGTAACTCCCCACACCATAAACACTAGTATTGGGAAATGGCTGGTTTAAAATTTGTTCTCCAGGTAATAAGGTAGCATAGCTCTCCAGGTTGGCCAATCATGTTTCCATTCAGTGCCCCAGATATCCAACTCATGCCTGATAGCTTTATTGTTGAGTATATTTGAAAAGTTTGAGGATGCATTGGGATCTTCATAATCACCGCTTCCGGTAAGGATATGGATATGATTACTTCTCCTGATCTGGCTGAGGTACCAATCGTCGGTAAGGTTGGGAATATAATGTGCCGGAGAATTGAAATACACCTGATCATCATAAAAACCTTTTGTATACTCCGTAAGATCGTAAACTCCACTCATCGAAATAACGCCATTGATGAGGTCGGGCCTTTTGAGAAACAGGTTCATGCTGTGCAATGCCCCGAAAGAAGCACCACAAGTGATAATTGGGGTTTCAGGAGAGGTATTGGTGCGTATAAATGGCACCACTTCATCAAATACATAATTATTGAACTGATTGTGCCTGATGGCTTTATGTTCCCCTCCCATTTCATTATTGAGCCAGCTTTCGTTATTGATGCTATTGATGGAGAAAACCCTGAGTTTCCCGCTTTTGATCAATGGGGCCAGGGTATCCATCAACTGGAAACGTTCGTATTCGAGATAATCCGCCGCCGCAGTAGGAACCAGCAGCAATACAAATCCATAGTAACCATAAGATACAATCGGCATTTCCTTTTGCAGTGAAGGACTGTACCAGGTGGCCAGCTCTCTTTTCATCATTTAGACTATTTATATAGTTGTAAATATAGGTAACTAAATGAATACTTAATTAACAGTTCCATTACAGGCCAAATTCGGCCAGATTATTGTTTAGTTGAACAGAATTGTTAATTTTACAAAAAAATTACATAATGATTCGTACTGTCAAAGCATTAATGCTGCTTTTATTGTCTTCCCTTTTCATGATTTCCTGTGAAAAAGAAAAGAGTGAAGAAAATGGCCTGCTTCCCGGTGGAGGTGGCAGCAGCAGCGGAACATCTGTATTTACCTATGTTGGTGCTCCGGGCAGTTGCACCGCACCCGTAGTTAGCGGTACTTACACAGTAGGAACCGCCTTATCCTCATCTAATACTATAGAAATAGATGTTAATGTAACTACTGCAGGAACTTATAATATAACCACTTCCTCAGCAAACGGCATCAGTTTCAGCGGTTCGGGTGTATTTGCAACAACCGGGGCACAAACCATAACCCTTCAAGGTACCGGAACACCTGCCACAGCAACTACTTCAGCTTTTGTTACCGGTGGAAACGGCTGCACTTTCCTGATTACCGCTACTCCCGGTTCATCGGCTACAGATTTTTTTCGTTGTAAAATTGATGGCGTACTGGTGAATTTCACATTTGCTGCCGAATCTTTACAACTTGCTCCAGATACTTTATCAATTGGTGGCGCTATTTCCCCTATTTCTACGGAAGTGATGGAACTTCAACTAATTGGTGGAACCAATATCACGAATGGAACGTATAAAGAAGAAGGCGCTGTTCCAGGTGCAACCACTTTCGTGGAGGCAGCTTATGTGGATGCATCAGTTGGTATCTGGTATGTAGATAGCAGTGCACCTGCGCCAAGACCTAATCCTTTTACAGTAGTAATCACCAATAAAACCGCAACCAGGGTGGAAGGAACTTTTCAGGGAGGCCTGTTTAGTGCATTTGCTACAGGTACCAAACAAATTACTGAAGGGGCATTCAGCTTGCCGATTAATTGATCTTATTGCTAATCACACAGGATTTATCAGGATATTTCATCCAGGAGTATCCTGTTTCATCTGTTCAAGCGATTTTTTCATTTCGAACATACGGTCTCTTAAGCGGGCGGCTTCCATAAAATCAAGGTTTCTGGCAGCCTCTTCCATTTCTTTTTTCACTTTAGAAAGGGCTTTCTCCATTTGAGGAATGGTTTGATAGGTTACCTGTTCCTCAGCTACCTTTGACACCAACTCTTGTTCAGCCTGTAGAGCATATGGGTTTGAAGGATCATAGCCTTTCACATCCAACACACTGCCCTGGGCATATACCTGTTCTTTAGTCTTGTTTATAGAGGTTGGGATAATTCCATGTACTTCATTGTATGCCATCTGCTTGTTCCTTCTCCGGGTGGTTTCATCGATAGTTTTCTGCATGCTATCTGTCATCTTATCAGCATAAAATATAACCTTTCCGTTGATGTGACGAGCCGCTCTTCCTGCAGTCTGGGTCAAGCTTCTTTCATTGCGCAAAAAGCCTTCTTTATCAGCATCCATAATCGCTACAAGTGATACTTCCGGTAAATCCAAACCTTCTCTTAACAGATTCACTCCAACCAATACATCAATAATGCCTAAACGCAGTTCGCGTAAGATTTCAACCCTTTCTAGTGTATCTACATCACTGTGTATGTATTTGGCTTTGATATTGATCCTTCCCAGGTATTTATTCATCTCTTCTGCCATCCTTTTGGTAAGGGTAGTCACCAATATACGGTCGCCCATTTTGATCCTTTGATCAATTTCATCCAACAAATCATCCACCTGATTATGTGAGGGACGTATTTCAATTGGTGGGTCGAGCAGGCCTGTTGGTCTTACCACTTGTTCCACAACCACACCGCCGCATTTTTCCAATTCATAATCTCCCGGAGTTGCCGATACGAATACTACCTGATTGGTGAGTTGTTCGAATTCCTGAAAATTCTGCGGGCGGTTGTCCATCGCCGAAGGCAAACGAAATCCATAATCCACCAGTACCAGTTTGCGGCTTCTGTCGCCACCATACATGCCACTTACCTGCGGGATCGTTTGGTGACTTTCATCAATTATGGTGAGGTAATCGGATGGAAAATAATCCAGCAGGCAGAAAGGTCTGGCGCCTGGTTTGCGTCGATCAAAAAACCTGGAATAGTTCTCAATACCATTGCAGTAACCCAGTTCCCGTATCATCTCAAGATCATAACTAACGCGTTCGCTTATACGCTGCGCTTCGATGTATTTTCCTGATCCTTTGAAATACTCAGCCTGCGCCGTAGCTTCATCCTGGATTTCACTAACTACCTGTGCCAGCATATCTTTAGGTGCCAGATAAAGGTTGGCAGGAAAAATAGCTGCATTTTCAACCCTACTGATCCGTTTTCCGGAAGACAGTTCCAGCGTTTCAATGGATTCTATCTCATCTCCAAAAAAACTGATCCGGTAACCGAAATCCACATACGGCAGGTTGATATCGATGGTATCGCCTTTCACCCTGAAAGTGCCTCTGGTAAAGTCTCCCTGACTCCTGTGGTACAATGAATTTACAAGTGCATGTAAAAATCCCTGACGCGAAATCACCTGTTTCTCTTTGATGCGGATGAT